>OLIW01000027.1_pt1 | contig 173517 bp, 147 predicted proteins | sample 1601321 | NCBI WGS metagenome assembly OLIW01 (sample SAMEA2452114, study PRJEB22498) | human gut metagenome
GTTTACAGACGGAGGGACGGAAATTACAGAACGGGGATTTGTTTATGCTTTAAGCTCAGCCGTGGAAGGAGAATTGACCTTGGAAAATGCAGGAAAAGTAAAAGTAGACGGGAAAGTGGGGACCTTAAAATGTATGTTGGAGGAATTGATTGATCATTCGGAATACGTTTGCCGTGCTTATGTTTCTTACACCGGAGGGACGGTCTATGCGCAATCTCTGTATTTTATGACTGAAATGTTTCCTGAGCCGGCAGTGGAAATTACAAGTATTGATGATATCCGGGGAGAATCTTTTCAGGTGAGCGTAAAAGCTGTTTCAGGAACCCCCTTGCCTATACTGGAATATGGTTTCGTATATGGGGAGGTAGCTGTACCTACTTTAGAAGATACAAAAGTTGTTCTGGGTGAAGGAGACGGAGAAAAGAGCTATAAGCTGGAAGGATTGGAACAAGGTATTACTTATCAGGTACGTCCCTATGCAAGGAATAAAAACGGCGTGGTTTATGGGGAAATTCAAAGTGTGACGACGTTGAGTTATAAAGCGATTATTTCTACTCAACTTTCTGTTCATATTATGGCTCACCGGGCTTATGCTGGGGGAGAAGTGACGAGTACCGGACTGTTGAATGCTCCTATTATTGAAGCAGGTATTTGCTGGGGCACTGCGCATAATCCGACTATCGCAGGAAATAAAGTGATGGCAGAAGGGGTAGACGGAGAGCATCTGAAATTCGAACCCCTTCAGCTCTTTCCTTTGAACCCGAATACTACTTATTATGTAAGAGCTTATGTCACCAATGAATATGGTACGACATACGGAGAGGAAGAGAACTTTAAGACCCGCCAACCGGTGGCTGATTATTTTAAGGCAGAAGCGAGTAAAGAAGATAATCCGCTGTTTAATGCCTTGAATTTAACAGCCGATTTCCTGGATAAGCAAGCTTCTGCCGACCAGATAGAGGCTTATAATAAATTGGTTCCCATTTTGACATCTTACGGTAGCCGTATATTGAAAGCTTACCGGATTAGTTTGGGTACAAATTCTTCTAAGGATCTTTCTTATATATATACTTCCTTGGAATATGAAAATTCTTCGGGGAAAGCTTATAGCGCTATTTGGCGGTCGCAACTGGCTGTGAATGCCAATTATCAGTATACCGTTTCCCACCACGCTATTAATACAGGAAATAACAATGCTTCCAATATTATAAACAGTGCTGCTAAAAACGGGCAGACGGAAGATCTGGAACGTAGTATGAATTATTTGACAGAAGGTCCCTTTGTCATCGATTGGGATACGGAAAGTTCTACGACGTTTAATAGTGCTTTCTATATTATTCCGCTAAATGCACCAGAAAAATATAAACGAATGGAAGTATATCGGAATACTAAAATTACAGTTTACGATCCTTGGTGGTGATCCTTTCTGATTCTATTTAAAACCACACCAAGGGGACGGACCTTTTGTGTGGTTTTTCAATTTTTAGTAAAAGCAGTTTGTAATGTATAGATAGTTAAGGAAGTAGGTACTTTTTCGGAAGCGATTTGACAGAACAAACCTTTCCGATTCTGACTTTTGGAGAAAGCTTGGGGGATATTGATTTAACAGTGAATGGCAAGGAAAACCTTGGCCAGATACGATGTATCGTTATTTTTTTACATTTATATATCAGGAAAACCGCCAAAAAGGTCCGTCCCCTTGGGCGGTTTTCATTCATCTTTCTTTTTTACCATTAGACGTGAATCAATTCATAGTTCATTGTTCCGATTCCGATTTTTTCGGCATGTTGTAGACCGGCCAGCCAATTGGTATCGGGATGAATGAGATGGAATTTGTCTACCCCTTCCAGCTGTTCGTGCGGGTGGGCTTCGGCTAATTTATTTCCTTGAAGTACGGGCGCTTTAATGACCAGATCGGCACAAGCTTTATCCAAGGCTACCGGATCGAAGGAAGCCAATATGCCTAAATCCGGAATAATTGCGGCATCGTTATGGTTCCAGCAATCGCATTCCGGAGAAACGTTCATGATAAAACTGACGTGGAAGTGAGGTTTGTCTTTTAATACGGCTTTTGTGTATTCTGCAATTTTGTAATTAAGGCGTTCGGCAGTATCCGGGCTTCCTATTGTGGCAGCATCATATTGACAAAGTGCGATACATTGACCGCAGCCTACGCATTGACTATAGTCGATTTGAGCAATATGGTTTTCTTTAAAATCTATCGCCTGATGAGCGCAATGTTTGATGCAAATGCCACAGCCTTTACAGTTTTCTTCGGTAATTGTCGGTTGAGAAGCGGAATGCAATTCCAGTTTTCCCCCTACACTGGCGCAGCCCATACCCAGATTTTTCAAGGCTCCTCCGAAACCGGCCTGTTCGTGGCCTTTAAAGTGATTAAGAGAAATAATGATATCAGCCTCGGCGATAGCTGCTCCAATTTTAGGCGCTTTACAGTACTCCCCCTTGATTTCAATTTCCTGGTAATCGATACCTTTTAACCCGTCCGCTATAATGACTTGGCATTGTGCGGAGATAGGGTTATAACCGTTTTCCATAGCGCTTTCTAAATGGTCTACGGCATTGGCCCGATGCCCCGAATAAAGCGTATTACAGTCTGTTAGAAAAGGTTTTGCACCCAGACTACGTAGTAAACGAGTCATACGGGCAGCATAATTGGGACGGAGATAAGCCAAATTTCCCGGTTCTCCAAAGTGAATTTTCAAAGCTACAAATTGATTTTCAAAAGGAATCGTGGAAATGCCTGCTTTTTTGACTAGCTTTTCCATTTTATCGAGTAAATTACTGCTCGGACTTGTCCGCAAGTTTGTGAAATAGACTTTTGATTTTTCCATACGACTTTTACGATAAGGTTCGATATACAAACATAACGAATTATTTAGATAATTTGAAAAAAGAAAAGTACGGTTTGTTTTTCTGCTTTGAGTAGGGAAGGTTGATTTTAATCAGAAGTCTGAATTTATATCGATCAATGCTCTGGCCTGCTTGAAAGAGGTAGAAAGAGCATTCCTTATAAACCTATTCGGACAAGTAGCAGTCTGCATTAAATAAAGTTAAGGAAAGGAACAATTTTGCCTCAGGGGAGTTTAATGAATAGAGCGTAAAGACGTTCAGGGAGCTACAAAAAGGATATAAAATGAATAGTTAAAGGAAAAGGCATGGAAAATACATTTTTAAATTATCCGGATTGGCAGGATACAGCAGATACGATACATTTATTCTTACAACTGGCAGGGAAAGTGAAGGTAAAAAGATGTACAACCCGTCCGGAATGGGCGCATGTGTTACTTTATCTGTTACCGGATGGACTTACAACGGGTTTGATACCCGGCGATAATTCTGCCTTTTCCATATTTTTCGATTTCCGGCAACATCAGGTGGAATTTCGGAACGGAGAAGGAAAGAGGGTAGATATTCCTTTAGAAGACGGTTTAAGTGTTGCGGATTTTTATAAACAATTTAATAATGCTTTAGAACAAATGGGGTCACCTACATCTATTGGCGTCAAAGCCCAGTATTTTTATGAACCTGTTGATTTGGATAGAGATGAAAAACATCATACTTATGATAAAATAGCGATACGGAAATGGCTTCAGAGTCTGTTATTTGCTTATAAAGTGATGTCTCTTTATTTAGCTCCTTTCCATGGAAAAGTACATTATCCGGCGTATTATTTTGGAAAAATGGACTTGAGTTGTATGGTGTTTAATGGAAAATTAGTCCCGACGACTCTCAAAAATGAAGTAATGAGAAAAGCTTTGGATGAAGAGATGTATGCTTGCGGATTTTGGCCGGGAGATATCAGTTCCCCTCAGGCCGCTTTTTATGCCATGCCTTACCCGTTTATAGAAGACCTGAAAGAAAATGCGACCTTGTTACAACCCGATAAAGCTATTTTTAAACCGGATAAAAAAGAATTTTTCTTGGCTTTAGAAGATGTCTTTTCTTATCCCGACCCTGAAAAAACAGTAACCGATTTCTTTCAGTCCGGCTTTGATATTTTCCAAAAAATTCAACCCTGGTGATAAGGAGATCGTTCTTTTGTTACCGTTTTAATTAAAAATCCCCCCTAGAAGATCTTTTCATTTTCTATGGGGGATTCGTATAACTGAAATTGTCAATAATTTAATCTTCGTCAGTACATTCAGAAGAATAGGGATTACAATCTGTATTGGAGGAACAAATCGCTGTATCTCCGCAAAGAATGGATACACAAGCTGAAGATATGTCGCAAAAATCAATCGACAAACAATTCTCTTCGCTGGGAGGAAGCCCTGGATCCCCTTCGTCCCCTTTTCCGCCCCATAGTTGTGTCATTGCCTTTCTATTTAGCGTTGTAATAACTTCTTTTTTGAGTTCGAGTTTTTTCATATCAAATTTGTATTCGTTAATGGTATTTCTAAAAATTACTTTTTAGGCGGATTAAAAATCTGTATCATTACAGTCTTCCAAAGTGTCTTCCGGACAATTCTGTGTGTCGTCACAAACTCCGGTTGCAATACAATCACCGGATTCACACCATTGTTGTGTTTCACATTTTTCTAATGTGTCCCTTAAGTCTTCTTGTGCTGTATCATCTAGACCTCCTAAAAGTTTACGCATTGAATTTCTGTTTAAAACAGTGATAATTTCTTTTTTTAATTTTAAATTTTTCATAACAATAAATTTCAAGTAAATATTCAAGACTATAAATAAATACAAATATAATATTTATTGTAAATGAATTGAAAAATATATTTAAAATGTAATATAATAAGTGCAAGAATAAATATTTATCGTTAATTTATAGGCAATAAATTAGTTTTTAGATGCTGTTGACGTTTAAAGGGAGACTATTTATTCGGATAGACTTTATAGAGAAGGGGGAAAACGGCGGAGAAGTAATAAAAGGTATCTTCTCTCTCCTTTTTAAAAGTTTTTCCTCAATATTTTGGCGGGTAATAAAAAAGCATTACATTTGTAACCGCAATCAAGCGATAGCTCGGGCGCTTAGCTCAGTTGGTTCAGAGCATCTGGTTTACACCCAGAGGGTCGGGGGTTCGAATCCCTCAGCGCCCACAAAAAGAGATCTTTTATAAAAGATCTCTTTTTTTTAGCTTTTATAAGTCTGAAATTAAAAAATATTATGAAGTTGTATGTTCCCGAATAAAAATTTGACGAATTCCATTTATATAATTAACTTTATTTAACTGTAATCATATTGTAAATAAAAAATGAACCTTTAATTTTGCCCTGTCTTTTAAAAAGATTGTTTTTCATAAGTTTGTATGGTTTAGGTTAGTAGTTAGTAAATGTTAAAGGGTCGGTTTCCGGCCCTTTTTCATTTATAGCCTGATAAATGTTTTGTGAATTCGTTCGAATACTGTATTTTTAACAGCAATTACGGGCATTATTAAAAGAAAAGGGATGAAAAGTATTATAGAAATAGAGGGAATGGAGTTTTTTGCTTATCACGGTTGTTTTGAAGCAGAGCAGATTGTTGGCAATAAATTTACTGTGTATGCTTGTTTACATTATGATGCGGAGCAGGCTGCTCAGACGGATGATATCCGGGATGCACTGAGTTATCAGGCCGCTTATGAAATTATTGCCTGTGAAATGAAGAAGCGTTCTCATCTGTTGGAGCATGTAGCTCAACGTATTTTAGAGGCTTTTTATAAAACTTTTCCTCAGTTAAATTATGCTTGTATCAAGATTTCTAAAATGAATCCTCCTTTAGGAGGAAAAATCGGGTGTACAAGTGTGACTTTGGAAAAATAATAGAGAAGGGCTTTTTTAGTAATATTCTTGATACCTAATATATTGAGGAATTCTTTTTTTACTTCTCTGAAATAACACAAACATTTTTTTTGGTATTTAACAAAAACGTCCTATCTTTGCAACGCAAAATCGCAACAAGGTCGGTTGGCCGAGCGGTTAGGCAGCGGTCTGCAAAACCGCGTACAGCAGTTCAAATCTGCTACCGACCTCAGGAAAAGCTCTGAAACCCCAGTAAAATCAACGGTTTCGGAGCTTTTGGTTTTCGAGAGGGGCGCAGATAGGGGCACATTCCAGAGACGACCAACCTTTATTCAAAAGTCTTTTGAAAGAAATAAACACAAAATCATATACACCCATCACTATTTCTCCTTACACCAAAATTGACAGATAAAAAGTAACAAATAAAGACATCGAAGCCTTTTTCAAAGAAAATAAGCATAAAAGATTAAAGTAGTCCATATCTCATACGTCAATTCAAGTTACTTCTATGCCCGTCACACGAAGAAAATATTAGAATTATTTAATTTTATACTCAACGTATTTGATATAATTCTCTTTTTGTCTATCACTAAGAAACATATATATCTGCATATTCCCACATGCCACAAAACAAATCATATTTGCAAGAAATGCAAGAGAAAATAAATCTTGATTATTAAATATATACTTCTTTGATCTTCCCCCTGCGTGCGATAATATACCCCTATACTCTATTAACAAATAAAGAATGCCTTCAACACTATACTCTTTCTGAAATTTTTTACACTCATCTTTTATCCAATTAAAATGTCTTCGAGATTTCTCTTTATGAACCATTTCCAAAACTGAATTAACAGATTTTCTTAATAGTCCAGCCTTATACATTTCTTTGAGAACAGCCTCTTTCTTAAATTTCCCATTAGCGAAGCAATATTCCAACATCATAAAAAAGTTTATAAAAGCAAAGTAATAATTTTGCTTATCGAAAAAAACTCGTCCTTGTCTAAAATAAGTAAAAGGAATGTATATCTCTTTTAGAATTCTTCTATAAATAACAATATTTTGAAGATTAGACTCTTTAAGCAGTTTGAATCTATCTTGGGATTCTTTCTTTTGCTGATGCGATAATAATGGCATAATTCCATATTCCGCATCGCATTCTGGTATCCAAGTGATTTTAGGTTCTTCCCAATCAATTTTCTTAACACCAAAATTAAAAGCCCCCATCGATTCTATATACTGAAGCCACTCTATCATATCTTCATATATCTCTGAAATCGTTAATGTAAATTGCGGAATGCCATTACAATTTTGACACTTTGTTATATATGGTTCATAATCTATGACCTTTTTACTTATACTAATATAATACGAGCCTTTCTCATAGAAAATCATAAAATCATACGGATACGATTTTACGATTATTGACTCTTTTAGAATAAATTCCCCATACATTTTAGCCGATACTTCGATTCTCATTACAACTTTTTAAAATCAAATTTACCACACTTTTATTTTGTTTGGACGGTTCGTTCTATCCGAACCAATTTAATATTAAAATTAGCACTAAAAATCCAAATTACAAAACATCACCAGATGACTTCGATTCTGATGAAACGACAACACAATCCCAAGCCCAAAAGTCGTCACCCCATTATATGACTATCCCTCGCTGACGAGCCAGAGGGGATATACACGGCAGGCAATCACCTTTGTGCTTTAAATACAATAACGAAATATTATGTTTGCACTTCCCTATACCCAATAGCGATTCGATTGCATTTTACACCATTTACAAAAGAAACGCAATAGCCATCACAATGATACTGGGTGAAGTGTACATTTGACTTTGCGGTTCAATTTCTTAGTAATAGTATATCGTTTGCGATTAATAAAGGGACAAGAAAAATAGAAAAACTACTGAAAACAAAAAAAGCCTCCAAATATCTTCGATATTACCCTTTAGGGTATAAACTTAATTCTTCTACTTATTAAGAGTAGAAACACCCCATAAATTACGTATCAAGAGAGGTAAATTCAGCTTAAACTGCTTACTTTTTCCGATTAAGTACTTTGCCACGTCTATTCTCAATGAAAATTTGTTATACTCTTTGCGATCAAAATATTTATCCAAAATCAAACGCACCTCTTTGAATGCATCACTTTTAGCACTCTTTGCACTTTTGCTGGTCGTGGTTGTTGACATACAAAAATCTTGATAGCGATCTACAAATTCAAAGAAACCCAACTCTTCCAAACCTAAAATGATTTCTTTTTCTTTACTGGAGAGGTCTACTTCATTATATTGCAATTTATTGTAAATAACAATTCGGTTGATTTCTTTTGTCCAAAAATCGTAAAGCTCTGAATAGTGGTCGATCAAATCTCCAATGGTTCTAATATGATCCATTCCTTTATTCTTAAAAGACCTATGAGTTTTCATCGTAAACTCTATACGGAGTTGATGAATACCTTTGGCTTTAAGGCGATCAAATGACATCTTTTTAAGTTCTCGTTTTTCCTCAGAAAATGAATGAGCCGCAATTTCATCATCTTTTACATAGAGTTTCAGCAATCGGTCAGTTCCATTAAAATACAACGTACCCTTCTCGATATAATTATCATTGCTTTCATAGTGAGCATAATCAACAACAAGAGGTAATATGTCAATAGCAGGTATTCGAGTTCTGATATTTGCTCCAATCTCGCATTGGGTAAATTTAGCTCGTCTCAATTCCTCAAAAGGGATACATAACTCTTTTGCTATACCTTTTAAAGTCTGCACAAACATAGATTGAGACATATCAAGTAAAGTAACACGATTATAACTTCTTTTTCTCAAACTACCTGTCAAGGTAACTGTTCCTGTTTTTTTATTCTGACTAACATTTAGATAGTGTTTTGCCAAAGAACTTTTGTTATACAAACGATAATTAACGTAGTCATATTTTTCCCTCTCAATATTCTTAATTAACTTTTTCGGTTCGACAAAAGTACAATTACTCAAATCACCCGAAAAATCCTTCCTATAAATAGTACAGTTTTCGGAACTTTATCTGCAAATTTGCAGAAGAGAGAATCTTCCTCCATGTTGAGTTCTGTAATATCATTTATGATCCGTTAAATTTTATCTTTTTTATTCGAACTCATTTAAAAATATCTAACTTTACGCACCAACATTGGACCGTAATTTTATGACGAAACAGTATTGTGTACACGCCTTTTTTATATATTGGAGAAATTGTATTATACTACTTTCTGGGCTATTATCCGGCACTATAGTTTGTGCTCAGCAAGAGAGTTCTCCCGGTTTTAAAAACGATTACCTATTAATTATCAACACTTATTCGTCCAATGCTCCTTGTAGTAATGCCATTATCAATTCGGTTCAGAACCGATTGACAACAGACAATACAATTGCCGTCTATGTGGAGCACCTCAATACGTTACTGATTGACAATCAGGAAGAATTCCAAAAGGTTAAGCGAGATATCTTTGCCAAGTATGCGGCGCGAATCCCCAAGGCCGTATTGCTGATCGGTAACCCCGTATTGATTCTCAAAGACGATATCCGGGCTCATTGGGGTGACGTACCAATTGTCGCAACTGCTGAAATGGATTTCGTGTCTCCTGATACGACAACCCTTCAGACTACGGCGATTCCTGAAGAGCAACGCGTTCCTATATCGAAGCTGGCTGACAAATATAACCTCACCTTTCTTCAAAGCAGATTGTTTCCGCAGGACAATGTCGAATTGTTGAAGCGCATGGTTCCGGGACTTAAAAAAGTGCTGTTGCTCGGTGACGGTTGTTACGTAAACCAGCAACTTCATTACGACATGAAGCACATGATGGCGAAACAATATCCCGGTCTGGAATATGAATTTATCTCGGCAGCCGATATTACTACAGAAGAGTTGCTCGCAAGGCTCAACACTATCGATACAAAAACTACAGGTGTTCTTTTTTCTTCCTGGTCCTGTGTCTCGAATGTGGGCGGTGCAACCGTACTGGAGACCTATTCATTCCGCGTGATTGCCAATATTCCTATTCCGATCTTCGCTTTCAAGCAAGCCGTCATGGAGAATAGCGGTATGGTCGGAGGTTGCATCTACGATGAGCCAGAATTGCTGGCCCGGTTACAACAAACTTTCGACCAGATTCGCATGGGTATACAGCCGCGCGATATTCCTTTTTACATTCCCGAAAAATCGGTTCCTACGTTCAACTACCCGTCATTGTTGCAACGTAATTTCTCGGTAGGCGACTGCCCTGTCGGTAGTACGTTTTTGGGCCGTCCGCAGAATTTCTGGCAGCAGAATAAATACTTGCTACTGTTCGGCGGGATAGCCGTGGCGGCATTATTGATCACTTTCTTTGTACGTAAATATATCCGTTCCCTTAAAGCACTCAATAAAGCTCAGCAACAGCAAGTCGAAACCAGCCGTAAGCTAGAATTGGTTCTCGGTGTAGCCAATATTATTCCTTGGCATATGAATATGCGTGAAGAAGTGGTTTATTGGGATGCCGCTCCTCCGGTGAACCTGAGCGGTACGATAACGACTCCAGAGAAAGTAAGGGTTGCGATACCTTTGAAGGAATGTTTCGAAAGAATACATAAAGAAGATTTGAAGCGGATACAACAGAGGGTCGATGATCTGCTAAACGGTAATATCCAGAAAATTCACGAAGAATACCGGGTTGTGGGCCTGGATGTTTCAGATCCCCAGATCAACTGGGTGGAAGTACAAGCTACTGTGGAAGGTCGGGACGAAAATGGAGCTCCGTCGACTTTGGTCGGTTCCCTGCATATTATTACCAAACGCAAGCAGATGGAACAGGAATTAATTGATACGAAGGAACAGGCTGAGGAATCTAACCGTCTCAAGTCTGTGTTTCTGGCTAATATGAGCCATGAGATCCGTACTCCACTGAACGCTATTGTGGGTTTTTCAAAACTGCTTGCAACAGTAGATGAGGAAAGTGAGAAAGAGGAATACATTCAAATCATTGAAAACAATAACGATTTGCTTCTCCAATTGATCAGCGATATTCTCGATCTGTCAAAGATTGAGACCGGGACGATGGAATTCGTAGAGGCACCGGTGGATGTCAACGAAATGATGGATGAAATTGTCCGTGCTATGTCATTACGGGCTGAATCCAAGGGATTAGCGGTGCAGTTTGAAGACTGTTTGCCTGAATGTAATATTCTCACTGACCGTAATCGCCTGCATCAGGTGATTACCAACCTAATGACTAACGCGCTCAAATTTACCGACGGGGGCTCAATTACGATCGGCTATAGATTGCAGTCTGATAATATGCTCAGGTTTTACGTCTCCGATACCGGTTGCGGTATTCCTGAAAAACTACAGAAAGACATTTTCAACCGTTTTGTCAAGCTCAACCGTTTCGTACAGGGAACAGGATTGGGACTACCTATTTGTCAGACGATTGTGCAACGGATGGGCGGTAAGATAGGTGTAGAATCTGAAGTGGGTAAAGGATCGACCTTTTGGTTTACGGTTCCATATCGGCAGATGGAGAAAATCTGTAAAATGACTTCCGAGCTCGATCGCACTCGTGTGCATAAAAGCGATGTCACAATTCTTGTCGCAGAGGACAATCCCAGTAATTTCAAGTTTATGGAAGCTATCCTGAAAAAGGAATACAATATTTTGCACGCTTGGGATGGACAAGAAGCTATAGAGCTCTACAAAGTGCATACCCCACATCTCATTCTAATGGATATCAATATGCCAATTTTAGATGGATATGGGGCAAAGGACGGTATCCGTCAATACTCCCCTCATGTGCCGATAATTGCTGTAACAGCATACGCTTTTGCTTCAGACGAACAAAAAATTCTGAGTTCGGGATTTGATGGATATATTGCCAAGCCCATCAATCCTGATTTACTACATCAGAAAATTGTGGAGATACTCGTTACGAGGCTTCAGATACTAAGCGAATAAAGAGGAGGTAGTGTCATTGTTTTATAGTCTGACGCGGTCAGAATATTCTAAAAAAGGAATCCCTTTACTTTTTAGGTGATTATTATTCACTTGAAATGTTTACGGATTCGTCCTGTTGCAGCAAGATTCCATTCGCTTCAGAAGGGGGCATGCCGAGGTGCGAAATGGTAATTTTATAGAGTTCCCTATACGCATTCTTTGGATTGTATATTGCCCATCCACGTTTGAGATGGTGCTATAACGGATACTGGAAAGTGAGTGAAGAAAGATGATCGTGGATGGTGGTTTGAATATTTTTTATTTCAGGCCCTTCAGATCTATTAAGAAAATATTTAATAGTTAGGCGACAGGAAGTACAATTGTGAACCGACTGCCTTTGCCTTCTTCAGATTCGACTTCAATGTATCCCTGTAGTTGCTCTGCAATACTATTGCAAATAGCTAGCCCCAGGCCTGTACCTTGGGCAAATTCATCGTGTTTGTAAAAACGGGAGAAAATTATTTTTAATTCGTTATGAGGAATTCCTTTTCCGGTGTCTTCCACAAAAATGCCTACTGCATGTTCCCCGGCTGAGTAGCGATAACCGAGCTTAATATAACCCGTCTGGGTAAATTTGTTAGCATTTGTCAGGAAATTGGTGATTACCTGTTGCAGCCGTGAGGCATCGACATAGACAGTACAATCTTCGTTTGGAAAATCCTGCAAGAATTTGAGGTCCGGCTTCACTTGTACCCCGAAGGTCTGGTAATAAGAACTGAGTAAAGTCCGCACATCTTCTCTCCGTAGGTTGAAATTTGCAGAACCCGAATCAAGACGCGATAATTCCAATATATCGTTTATTAATCTTAGCAATAATTCGGTGTTAGTATTGATTATATCGACATAATTCTGTTTATCTTCTTCTTCCAATTCTGGTGTATTGGTCAGTAAGTTTGCAAAGCCGGCAATGGCGTTCAGTGGAGTACGTATTTCATGGCTCATATTATTGAGGAACGACTGTTTTAACTCAGCCTTCTCTGCAATTTCACGTGCCTGTATTAATTCCTCTTCCCTATCTTTAAATTCCTGTATATTTTGCAATAAACCGGTCACTACAGGTAATTTTTCGTCATGGCAAATAACATTATAGCGAAATTCCCACCATTGATATTTCCCGTTGAATTTACAACGGTATTCTCCTTTGTAACGTTTTGTGGGACTATTTTGCAAAAAGTTTACAGAGAAAGGTTCTTGATCATCTGGATAGATAAAAGGAAGAATTTGTTCTAGGGTAATGAATGGGCCCGTATGAGCGATCAATTTATAGAAGTGGGAGTCAAAACTGAGTTTATCTTCTGTCTGGCGCCAAGCATAGGTAGTCCCCCCTTCGATGGCAAGTTTTAAGGTTTCATGCTCATAAAGTAAATTACGAAGGGCTTCCAATTTTCGTTTGCGTTCATCTATAACTTTGTATATCAATAAAGCAAATATGGTAAATAACAAAACTCCTCCTGATATGTAACCTGCGAGCAAGTAATACCGATGGCTTACGGAAAAGGGGATATACATGATCTGGTATTCCTCGGGCAAATCTTTGGTTGAGATGTTATTAGCTTGTAGAACTTTCCAGTTTAAAACATATTGTTTGGAAGATGGAGTGATTTGTTGTTTCGGCATTTCTTTTCTGAGACGCAGCGCTATGCCTTCGGCCATTTCTTTTAATTGTGTTTCAAGAGGAGTAAAATAACCTCCCAGCATTTTATCGTTTGCTCCAAATCCTTCGTTAATTGTAGCAAAGGAAGGATTGATAAAAAATTCCTGAGCATCCATAGAATTGTAAGTACGTGATGTCAGCATCAGATAAGTCTCCGATCCCCTCGCTGTCTGTTGAATCGTACGAAGAGGCATTTCTTCGCTCAATAAACGCATTACGACAGTTGTATCAATTTTCTCGTTGATGGTTTCTGTTTTGCCTTCTTCGTAAGGATTCTTGATAATACGGTGGGATAAAATATCTTTGAACACATCCCCCTCGAATGTTTTGATACCTTCTTTTCGACATTGTTGTTCCAAATTCAGCCACATTTGATTATCAATCATGCCGGTGCCACTCATGACGATGATGCGTGATTTGCTCATGATGCGTTCTATCATACGGACTGTTGCAGCATAATCGGGAATATCAACATAACCGGTAACGTTGGGGTAACTACGGATCAAATCCACATCAGGGTGGTATACACCGCTGAAAACGACGGGAATATCACGTAATTTAGGATTGTTACATTTCAAAAGAGAGAAGGTGGCCTGATTGTTGAAGATGGCGATTGCGTCGCCTCCCCATTTTGTGATTTCATCAATGAAAAAGGAAGAACGGGCCATTTCAGCGTCATATCTTAATTCGTCGCAATTTAAAAAGAATTCTTTGATTTCAAATTTCAACCCTTGTGCTGTCAGTTCTTTCTCCAAAAGCGACCGATATCGTTTGGCATCGTGGTAATTTTTCTCGTAAGAATGTATAATCGCTATTTTGTAACGAGGAGCTGCCTTTGTCGGATATATCACCCACAAAGAAAATAGTATAAAAAATAACAGACGAAGTAATACCTTGGTCTGCCCGATTCTTTTCAAGTTAATATGTTTTTTTATAAGACACATAAATTTCTTGTACAAATATATTGTAAAATATCTTATTCTTTAGTTAATTAATTCGGAAATTCCAATACAAGATATATTTATTTTTATGCCATTCCTATATTTGTTGGTCATGGATACTTGGTGAAAAAGGGAGAGCCAGAGAAAATCAGGTCCCTTTTTCAATGCCCGGTGACCTATTACGCTAATTTTCCTATTTCGCTTTATTCTTATGTAAATGACGCTTTCCCCCGTCCCCGGATGTTTTCAAAACAAAGGACACATAAATTTTTTAGAAAATATAAAAGTGATTTTTTGCTATCAAATTTGTGAATAATGTTGTACCTTTGCGGCGAAAATGAAAAGGTATATTGTCAACATATTGATTTATACAGCTTTTTTATTCAGTATTAGCGGAATAAAGGGGATGTTTTTTCAGGAATCTTTGCTACAAAGTTCTGAAATAGAACAGAGTACTGTCAATTCTCTGGAAAAAGAGCAGGCATTGGCTACGACTCATTCCTTTTCATTTGATTTTTTCTGTTTTAAAAGTTCTGATGTTCCTCTTCTAATTTCTTCTTCTCCCAGGAGCATTAATTTTCCTAAAAATTTGAAATCTGTTGCTGTAATTCAGCGCCTTTCTGCAATGGACACTCCTTTGGTCGCAAGGGATGCAAAGAATTTGTATTTTCAATATTGTTTTATAAAATCTTCTAATCAATATTTTATCTATACGCTAAGGCGGCTTCTGATTTAAATTTTCTTTTCTTTTTAAAAAGGTGCAGTTAATAATTTATTATCTGTGAGATATTTGTTTGTGTCTTATTCATTGGGCAAAATAGGTATCCTCCGGATTTTTATACTGAGTTCCTTTCTATTGATTATTGTAGCTCGAAAGCCAGAATGGATCGGAATATTCTGTTTTTTCTATTCCTACTACAATAAGTATATCGTCTTTGAATAAAGGATTTGTAAATAAGTGAAGAATATATAATCATATTGTTGTATTAAAAAAAAATAATCATGTTAAATTTATTATTATCTACATTGGGGATGATGGGCTTGACGTTTGCCATCGGTTTTTTTGTTGCAGGTATTATTAAAGCTATTGCAAACTGGGCGGATTTGTTCGCTTTCTATAAATTGCATCAGCTGGAAATTTTGAGTTTGAAGAAAACCTCTCGGCTATTGGAGAAAACCGTGCCGGGATTTGTAGCGATGCCGAAAAATGACATATATAAAGAAAAGCATCGAAAAGTAAGCCACTTTTTAAACGAAACTTTCCATAGTCTAAAACCTCGTAGAAGAATTACTGCTTGATGAGAAGCGAATTCCCTGTGTTTAAAAGAGTTTACAGGGGGAATGCTGTTTTGCTTCGGACTTATTAATAGAATAAAATATGGAAAATATTGATTTTTATAGTCTGTTTCAGGGGGTTGGAACTATGGTAGCCAGCGGTTGGTTTTTGGCTACGGTCCGTGTAGTGTTGATCATGCTTGGATTTCTTTTAATCTATTTGGGCAGAAAAGGGGTATTAGAACCGATGATTATGATACCGATGGGGTTGGGGATGATTGCAATTAACTGTGGTACCTTGATAATGCCTGGGGGAGGAATGGGAAATCTTTTTTTAGATCCTATGATCACGGATACGGACGAATTAATGAATGTCATGCAGATTGATTTTTTACAACCTGTATATACGCTTACTTTTAGTAATGGGTTGATTGCTTGTTTTGTCTTTATGGGAATAGGAACTTTATTGGATGTCGGATATTTGCTTCAACGTCCTTTTGTGAGTATTTTTTTAGCTTTATGTGCAGAGCTAGGTACTTTTTTGACATTGCCCATTGCTTCTTCTATGGGGTTGACTTTGGAAGAAAGTGCTTCTGTTGCTATGGTCGGAGGAGCTGACGGGCCGATGGTTTTATTCACTTCCTTAGTGTTGGCAAAGCATTTATTTGTGCCGATAACCGTGGTAGCCTATCTCTATTTAGGGTTGACCTATGGAGGTTATCCTTATTTAGTAAAAATGTTGGTACCTAAGCGTTTGCGGGCAATAAAAATGACGGCTAAAAAGGCTCCTAAAAATTACGACTCTAAAGTAAAGTTGGCTTTTGCCGTTATTTTATGTGCTTTATTGTGTTTTTTATTTCCGGTAGCATCCCCCTTGTTTTTTTCTTTGTTTATTGGAGTGGCTGTCAGGGAATCAAAAGACAGCATGAAACATGTGTATGATTTTATAAGTGGGCCTTTACTGTATGGTTCTACTTTTATGCTGGGTTTGTTATTAGGCGTTTTGTGCGATGCGCATTTGTTATTAGATGCTAAAATTTTAAAACTCTTGATTTTGAGTATTATCGCATTATTGTTGTCAGGTGTCGGCGGTATTATTGGAGGATACATTATGTATTTTATTAAAAAGGGGAATTATAATCCCGTTATCGGTATTGCCGCTGTCAGTTGTGTGCCTACTACTGCAAAAGTGGCACAGAAAATCGTAAGCAAAGAAAATGCAGATTCTTTTATTTTAAGTGAAGCATTAGGTGCTAATATCTCGGGGGTTATTACTTCAGCTATTATTGCCGGTGTTTTTACTTCGATTATTCCTCTTTTATAAAGAAGGAATAGAAGTGACATAGTTTTTTTATAAAAGTGACGAAGAATACGGGACTACTTTTTAGCTAATTGTAGTTCTGTATTCTATTTTTTAAGCGCTTGAAGAAGAGGAGGAAGGTGTTAACAAAGTATTCCGTTTGTTTCTGAGAATGTTGCAAGAAGGATTCCCTATTTGGCTTCATTTTTCTGTGAATGACGCCTTTCCCCGTCTCCGGATGTTTTCCTAGGTGGAACTTTTAGACTTTTCTTCGGGAGACCGTTTTTTATTTTCCATTTTGATTTTAGGTATATTTTTAATAAGGAATGATAATTTCATAATTCCTGAATTTTTATATTATAGATTTCTAATGACTATTTTCAAATATTTTTAACTTTTTAGTAAAAGTATTGATATTATATCAAATGTAAAATAGCATGTTCATTTTTATGTAAGTAAATTGGTATAGGATAATAATAGAGATAGATAGTCTTTAAAAAGTCATATTAATATATTTTAATTATCTTATTTATAGTAAATTAATAAATTTAATGTCTTTTTATTGTCAGAGTCAAAATTTGATAAATATAAAAAATATTTTTAAATTAGAATGAATTAATTAAACTACTTCATTTTGTAAGAAAAAAATTAAATTTTTAAATTAATTGTAAAAAACAAAAAAACTATGAAAAAAAGAGTATATTTGTTAATCATGTTGTTGATTACTTTTTGGAGTTGTTATAAACAGAATTTTGACGAAGCGGTAAATCCTGCAACAACTTCCGGTTTTGAAATCAAACAAAAACCAGGAGTAGAAGTGGGAATCCAAGAGGTAAACGCTTATATGGAATTGCTGCATGCTGCTGATTCTACTTTAGAGGTAGAATCGATTACGCCTTATATAATAGAGAATGATACTGTTATGTATATTGTGAATTATAAAGAAGATAAAGGTTGGAAAATTATTTCAGGGGATAAGCGGACAACTGCAGTATTGGCCAGTGCTTCGGATGGGCAGTTAGATGTAAATACTTTGCATCCGGGAATTGTCGTCTGGTTGGAGAGTATAGGGAAACGCATCATTGCTTTGAAAAATATTCCTCAAATCGAAACGGCTGGAGGAGATGGGGAATTGTGGCAACATGTGGCTGCTTACGTAGAAGGAACGATGGCTAAGCAAAAAAAGGCTGAGGAAGCTTTTTCTACCCGTACGGGAGAATATCATTGGGAATTAATGAGTATTTCAGAAGTAGAGATTGGGTCTACTTTACATGGACCGTATACATGCACCCGTTGGGGACAACATGATCCTTGGAATCGTATGCTCCCTGATTATTCTCCGACCTTGAGCCTTAAGTGTCCGGCCGGTTGTTTGGCTGTTGCCGGATCGCAGATGTTATACTATTTGCATTATAAAATTGGGGTGCCCCAATATACTTATAAGCAAGGTTCTTGTAAAGGTTGGGCTTCTTCCGAACAGGACCAGTCCTATACCTTCCAATTCAGTAGTCCGGATGAAAAATCATGGGATTGGATGCCTTTAGAGAGAGGAGATTTTTTTACTCAGAATGTCAATTTAGTTAATATCTTAATGGCTTATGTTGGGCATTCGATAAAAACAATTTATACACCAGAGGGTTCTTCAGCACTGAATTCGAATTTGGTTAAGTATATGAATGACAATAATATATCTTGTCGTTATGAAAACTATAATAGTGATCAGGTGATAAATAGTCTGAATAATGAAATGCCGGTTATCGTAACGGCTGTTGCTACTTCTGCCAAACCTCCTAAGAGGCATAGTTGGATTATAGATGGTTATGAGGTAAAACGTTATAAGGTGATTTATACCTACGGATTGGCTGATGAAAGAGGTAATTTTTTGGATGAATATATGGAACCTGATCAGGGACAAGTAGAGAAAGATTCCGTAAAAGATGATGGAGGGTTTGGAGAAGGTGGTTATACGCGGGATAGTGCTCTTAATGTAAGTGGAGTTTTACCTATACTTATGGGTAGTTCAACTACTAGAAAAACTTGGGAAACAACAACTTATAAGAATTTTTTGATTATGAATTGGGGATGGGATGGAAGATATAAAGATGAACGTTATGCACTTCTAGAGAAATGGACAAGTGATTATGTTTTTGAAAATGGAGAGACAATGATTATCGGTTTTTCTAAAAAGAATTGATTTAAATAAGTATCGTTTTATTATATATAAATTTGATTAGGGTTGATAGTGTTCTTATGTTTCTGAAATAAAATTGTAAATCTATGGGAAAAAAATTTTTATTGATTTTGTTTTGTGCGCTGTTTCTTTTTTCTTGCGAGGAAACGGAAGATGAGAGGGGGAGTGGAAATTTTGTGGAATTTCATCCCCGGGAATGCAATTATGTATATAGTTTATTGGGTTGTACTCTGACCAAGGAGCAAGTTCGGGCCTATGATGAAGCAAATATTTATAATGACGGCTATAGGGCGGATATCCAAAAGGACTCTGTCTATTCGGCCGACCGGGTTTTGCTCCTTGTTTATACTACAGATCGGAGCCGGGATTCGTTATTTAATGCAGTGTTTTATAGCATTTTTATGGTATTTTCAGAGGATAAGGAGAATGATTTTACCGCTCCTCATTTGCCTATATTGGAAAATCAGCTTACAGAAAGTTTTGGAAAAACGATTCTTCCTCCTGAAAAGACAAGAAGCATAGATCTGCCGTCTTCATTAGATGTGATCCTAATGGAATATCGTACGGATGCGGTACGTAATCTGATTATTTCTTCTTTGGATGCAACACTTTTCGGTTGTCCGGCAGGCACTCCTTTGAATGATTATTTTGAAATAGACATGTATCAGCCGGATTTTATCGCTTCTTCTTTGACACAGGGATTGGTATTCGACCGTTTTGAAGATAAACCGAAAACGATACGGGAATGGTTGTATTATTCCCCCTTGGCTTCTCCGGGAATTTTTCTGCGTTTTAGTTCTACGCCTTCGGAATTGCCTGTTTCTACACGTTTTGTAGTTACGATGGAAACGAATAAAAAAGTTTTAAGGGATACTTCTGAGGTAATTCATATTGTTCGTTAAATAAGGAATATGAGATTTAAGTTATTATTGCTGAGTGCTGCATTTTTATTGAATGCTTGTGTGGAAAATCTAAACATGGATTTAGATGTTCGGGGAATACCTGTTGTAAATTGTATATTGAAAAATGATACGGTGCAAACACTGAGCATTACCAGGAGTATCGGTTTGAAAGATAAGTATATTTATGAGGAGATTGAGAATGCCCGGGCAACTTTGTATGTAAACGGCTATAAAATAGATACTTTTAAACGGGTGGCTTATGATCTGCGTCAGCTTAAATATACCCCTTCTCCTGGGGCCTCTTATTGCTTAGTGGTGGAAATTCCCGGCGAACCCACCTTGACGGCTACGACTACAATGCCGGCCAATACTTATATTTTCCGAGACAGCAAAGAATTAAAGCATTACATCAAATATTTTACGCAATATACGGCCCAATATCCTTTATGGATAAGTGTGCTTACAGAATCAGGTGTTGATAAAGTTCTACAACCGGGTGCTCCTCCTTCGAAAGAGGCGATTTTGGAAAGAGCTATTGGAACGGATCATCCTTGGGTAGATCAGTTTAATCAGAACGGAAGTTTTACGGAATACCCTTCAGCTCCTTTAGCAACACCTAAATACGATTATTATTTACGGATTCCTGCGCAACCGGAGGTGCCGAAAGGAGGAGTTTATTTTCGTATTGAAGCTTTGTATGGGGAACTTTCAATTGTTGTTTTTCGCACAGCTTCTGAGGAATATGATAAATATATGAAAAGTAGTTTTGAAAAGATGCAATTTAATAAAGAGGATGATTTTACCACTTGGTTTGATGAAATGAGAATTTTTTCAAATATAGAAAACGGAATAGGCATATTTGCTGCTTATTCAGACAAATATTTTACTCGCAATGAATGGTTGCCTCTATTTAGGTAAATTTTTATTTTTCTGCATATTACTGCTAAAAGCGGAATTCTGTATGGCCCAGAATAATACAGAAAGAGATTCTATACAACAGATTCAGTTGGAGAATGTAAATGTATATGGGAGGGATCTGACTCGTAGAAATAGTTTGTATCAGTATACACCTGTACAGGTTCGTTCTTTAGTGACTGTATTGGGAGAGCCGGATGTGATGCGGTATGTGGGAACTTTACCCGGAGTAACCCAAGGAATAGAGGGCACAATGGGCTTTTTTATACGGGGCGGAAATAATGGCAACAATCGATTAGAGTTGGACGGAGTTCCCGTCTATGGAGCGACACATTTATTCGGTCTTTTTTCTTCTTTTCATCCGGATATTGTTCGGGACGTGGAGTTCAGGAGTGGGGGACTATCTGCTTCTTCCGGAAATTTGTTGTCGGCCTTATCTCTAATAACGACTATACAACCGGATACACAGAAATATCAGGGTAGTTTTGCTCTTTCTCCTTATATGTTAAGCACGAGCGTAGAAGGCCCGATAAATAAAAAGCTTTCTTTTCAGTTTGCCGGACGGGTTTCTCTATTGGCAGCAGAATATAAAATATTGCATAAAACATTGCATAAGATATTGAATGAAAATTTAGATTCTGATTTGGATTTTAAAGGGGATGTAAAACCTTGGGTAACAGATTGGTATTTCAAATTGTATTACCATCCGCATGAAAGAAAAAGCTTTGCCCTCAGCGGGTATGTCAGTAATGATTATTTCAAATATCGATGGCCCAAGGGTGAATGGATCACCAATTCTATCCGACTTTCCTGGGGAAATGAGGTGATACGTCTGGGATGGGAGCATCAGGTTTCTGATTATTGTTGGGTGAAAACGATGATTTATGGTAATCATTTTTATGCTGAACAGAAATGGACTTCTCAAAGAGATATTGATCTTCCTGAAGACCTTCTGATGAAAAATGACCGAATCCGGACAACTATATATGAAATTGCTTTTCAAAAAAAGGCGCAATATGCTAAAAAAAGATGGGCCATTGAAGCCGGTATAGAAGGGAAATATCAATATTTTGAACCGGCTGTAAAAAGTGTGCAAACTACTATAGAAAGGGGGGAAATGAAAATAGGGGATAAGCCGAATGCGGGGACATTTGCTTTATTTGGGGAGGCAAAATACAATTATAAATTACTGCAACTTAAATTAGGAGTACGGGAAGCGGTTTTTCTGACAGATGGCCAAAAGTTTTTTACTACGGATTTGCATTTTAGTTCGATAGTCAACTTTATAAGAGGATGGGGTTTGGAATTGGATTACGACTGTTTATCTCAATACCAACATATCATGGAGGGGTTGCCTGTCGGCTGGTCGTTGGATATGGTTGTCCCGGCCAATCGGCTTTTGCCTCCTGAAAAAGCGCATCAGATTTATTTGGGAAGTTTTTATCATCATGGATTTTTTTATGTCTCTGCAGGAGGGTATTATAAAAAGATGAAGCATCTAGCTAGTTATAAAAATGCATCGAATGTATTCGGCGTAAAGAATTCCAGTTGGGAAGATGAAGTGTGTGAAGGGGAAGGCGAAAGTTATGGCATGGAAGCTCGGGCTGAAAAAAGAGGGGCCTATTGGAATGCTGCTTTATCCTATACTTTGTCAAAAACCGATCGGCAGTTCGATGAGATAAATGGAGGAAGGAAGTTTCCGTTTCGGTTTGACCGTCGTCATGTGTTGAATTTGACTGGCCGGATATTGATAAAAACGAAAGAAAAGAAGCAACAATATTTAAATCTGGGTTTGGCGTATGCTTCCGGACATTATCTTACCATTCCTCAAGGTATGTATAAAGGGGTATTACCTCCTTATTGGGAGCAGGGTTTAGTAGGATGGGTTCCCCAGAAAATGCAGGACCTGGCTTACTCCCGGGAGTTGATGGGAGATGTAAATGCCTATCAAATGACCGATTATTTTCGTATGGATATTGGCTATAGTTTTCAAAAGCAGGGAAAACATCATTTTCGGGAATTGACTATTGGATTGTATAATATTTTCAATCGTCGCAATCCCTACCTTTTATTTTATGATGATAATAAATGGAAACAGTTGAGTATAATGCCTATTGTTCCTTCGATACAATGGACGATACGATTTTAATTCTTTAAAAACAAACGCAGAAAGGTGTAGCTTTGCTCACAAATCGCACTTTTCCTCATCCCCGAATGTTTTTTGATTTTTATCTTTATCTTTGAAAAATTATTTTGAAGAAGAGGATACATAAAAAAATATGGGAAATCAGATTACGATATATACAGATGGTGCGGCAAGCGGAAATCCCGGTCCGGGAGGACTGGGTGTTGTTTTATTGGCGGGTCCTTACCGTAAGGAATTAATGGCCGGATTCCGGTTGACGACGAACAACCGAATGGAATTATTGGCTGTCATTATCGGTTTAGAAGCATTGAAAAATGCAGGAGAGGAAGTGACTGTTTATTCGGATTCCCGTTATGTGGTAGATGCTGTTGAAAAAGGCTGGGTATTTGGTTGGGAAAAAAAAGGATTTAAGGGGAAAAAGAATCCGGACTTATGGCAGCGTTTTTTAGCGGTATATCATAAACATCATATTCGTTTTATTTGGGTGAAAGGGCATGCAGAAATTCCCGAGAACGAACGTTGCGATCAGTTGGCTGTCCAGGCTTATAAAAGTCAGCACTTACAAGTGGATTTTTATTATGAGCATGAAAATAGAGAGTAAAGTGAATTAGAATGAGGTCAAAAATTCATATAAATTTTTAGGATTTTGGGGACAAAATAATTTTGCTAAGCGGGATTTTCTCTTCCGGATGGTGGCCGGAGTCGCTGAATAAATAAAAGCAATATGGTCGATCTTACAATTTAATTTTAAAAGTAAAGCCAAGGCCAAGTTATTTTGAGAAAGAGTAGGGTATTGTTTGCGGATTTGTTCCGTAAAATTGTGATCAAGTTTTAAAAGAACCTTCAATATTTTGGATTGTAAATCTTTTTTTAATTGTTTAGAAATGTTTTTTCCCTGTTCTTCAGCAAAATTTGATTGCAGGGTATTTAAGATATATATATGATATTCGAATAAAAATTGGGCTATTTCTGCGATTCCTTCTTTCCTTCTATTTTCTGATATTAATTTTTCGTTCTCTTTTAACAGGATGTTTTTTTCTTCTTGTAAAGAGTTATATTTTTTTAATGTATTTTCCGAGGTAGAATGTTTATGACTTTTCTCCAGAAAACTATTTTTTATCTTCGAAGTTTGTTCTTCATTTTCCATTTTGTTTTTATGATTATTTCTTGATTTAAATAATAGTTTCATATTTCTTGAATTTTTATATTATAATTTTTTATATGCTGACGTAAAAATATTCAAATTATATAAAATATAAAATAATATATTCATTTTTATGTAAAGAAATGAATGTATAGTAGTAATGTAAAAAGAGTCAGAAAAATGTCATATTTATATATTTTAAATATTTGTTTTAGAGTAAATTAATTAATATAATGTCATATTTTTATCAGAATTGAAATTTGATAAATAATAATTTAGAGAAATTTCGAATAAGTTTTTAAAATACTTAAGGAATTGGATTCTTTTTTAGAAGGAATTTTAGTACAGTAAAAATAATTATAATTAAAATAAAAAATATAAAAAAGAGTATATTTGTTAATTGTTCTGCCGGTCACTTTTGAGAATTGTCATGAATAAAATTTTGAAGAATCAGTAAATCTGGCTCTTCGTTTTCAAATTAAACAAAACTTAGAGTGTAGAAGTAGGAATAAAGGAGATAGAAGCCTGTCTGGAATTGCAGTATGCTGCAGATTTTATTTTGGAGGTACAGTCAATAAAGCCTTATGTAATGGAAAATGATACGACAACGTATAAGATATTACAACTTAAGTTGGGTATAAGGGAAGCACTTTTTTTAGGAGATGACCGGAATTTTTTTAATACTGATGTTCATGTTAGTTCATTGATTAATTTTAAACGAGGGTGGGGAATTGAAATGGACTATGATTATTTGACACAGTTATACTTTTCAAAAACAGGGAAAGCATCACTATCGGGAGTTGACAATAGGAGTGTATAATATATTTAATCGTAAGAACCCCTATTTGTTATTTTATGACGAAAATAAGTGGAAACAATTGAGTATAATGCCTGTCATCCCTTCTATACAATGGACAATGCGGTTTTGATTTTTATAACCAGGTTTTAAAAGAGAGCTATATACGCAGCAAAGCTGAATGAAAATAGAATTAGAAAGGGATTGATTATCAGTTTGATGCTTTTTAGAGGGGCGTAATTAAAAATTTTTACTTAATAGGGAAAAAATATTTCAATTTTTAGCTTTGTGAAATATTTAAATATGTATTTTTGTGTCGAATTTTTAAACTCCCAATCATAATGAAAAAGATATTAATCGTCGGTGCAGGTGGACAAATCGGATCGGAATTAGTGCCGCATCTGAGGTCTCTTTACGGAAACAACAATGTTGTTGCTGCTGATATCAGTGTTGAAAAATGCAAACATCTGGCAGAAGATGGACCTTTTGAAGAACTGAACGTACTGGATAAGGATAAGTATATCAGTATTGTCAGAAAATACGGAATCGATAGCATCTTTAATTTGGTTGCCCTTTTGTCGGCCACTGGAGAAAAGAATCCGGAACTTGCTTGGAATATCAATATCGGGGCATTGACCAATTCGCTGAATATCGCAAAGGACAACAATTGTGCCGTATTTACACCGAGTTCTATCGGAGCTTTTGGCAAAGATACGCCTAAGGATAAAACTCCTCAGGATACGTTACAGCGCTCTAATACGACTATTTACGGAGTTTGCAAAGTGACCGGAGAATTATTGAGCGATTACTATTTCAATCGCTTCGGGGTGGATACCCGTAGTGTGCGTTTCCCGGGCCTTATTTCTTATGTAACTTTACCTGGAGGCGGAACGACAGATTATGCTGTGGAAATTTATTACGATGCTATTCGTAAAGGAACTTTTACTTGTAATGTAAAAGCCGGTACTTATATGGATATGATGTATATGCCCGATGCTTTACGTGCTGTCGTAGAATTGATGGAAGCTGATCCGACGAAATTGAAACACCGGAACAGTTTTAATATTGCCGCTATGAGTTTTGAACCGGAGCAGATTGCTGCAGAAATCCGGAAACATATTCCGAGTTTCACGATGGATTACCAGATCGATCCGGTAAAGCAAGCTATTGCAGACAGCTGGCCGAATAGTATGGACGATTCCTGCGCACATGAAGAATGGGGCTGGAAAGCAGAATATAATCTTCAGAATATGACAACGGATATGTTGGTGAAGGTAAAAGAAAAATTTGAGGCAGGTTTAGTAAAATAGAAAACCTTTGTAAATCCTAATTGCTAGGTGGATTATAAAGTTTTAAAATAAAAAGCGGCGAAAGCCGCTTTTTTTATTTTATTGTGATTAATTTTAGGGGTCACATTATTATACTGCATTATGTCTAAAAATAAGAAAAGGGGCGAACCTATCATCGGGAAGTCCGAATTGAAAAAATGTTTGGGGGAATTGTTTGCCAAACATCCGGGCTTGAGTTACAATTACAAACAAGTAGCCAAGCAATTGGAAGTAAAGAATATGGAGACGAAGCGGTTGATTGTAGAGATGTTGGAAGAGATGGCGGAACATGGAGAATTAATAGAAGAAGCAAGAGGACGTTATAAGAGTAAGGCGATAGGTTCTTATGTCACGGGGATAGTTGATTTGACGGCTAAGGGGGCTGCTTATATTCTTTCGGAAGAATGCCAAGAGGATATTTTTGTGGCATTTCCCAATTTAAAACATGCTTTGAATGGGGATAAGGTGAAAGTGTTGGTGTATGCCCGGAGTAAATCAAGGCGTCCGGAGGGGGAAGTTGTGGAAATCCTGGAGCGGAAAAAGAATACTTTTGTGGGGATTATCCAGCGTTCGGAGAATTACGCCTTTCTGATGCCAAGTGGGAAACAATTGCCTTATGATGTCTTTATCCCTTTGAGCCACTTAGGAGGAGCTAAAAACGGAGATAAAGTCGTGGTACAAATTACAGAATGGCCGGAAAATCAAAAAAATCCGGTAGGTACTGTCATTCAGGTTTTGGGGCGTCCCGGGAATAATGATACGGAGATGAATGCAATTATGGCGGAATATGAATTACCGGTGGCTTTCCCCTCTAAAGTACTGAAAGCGGCTGACCGTATAAAATTGGAATTACCGGAAGAAGAGGTAGCCCGGAGGCGGGATTTTCGGGATGTAGTTACTTTTACAATCGATCCGAAAGATGCTAAAGATTTTGACGATGCTCTTTCTATCCGGGAACTGGAGGGGGGATGTTACGAAGTAGGAGTGCACATTGCGGATGTCAGTTATTATGTGGCCCAGGACTCGGTATTGGATAAGGAGGCTTATTTGCGGGCGACTTCTGTATATTTGGTAGACCGGACGGTGCCGATGTTGCCGGAAAAATTGTCGAATGGAGTATGTTCTTTGCGTCCGAATGAGGAAAAACTTTGTTTTTCTGCTGTATTCAAATTGGATGGTAACGCACAGGTCTTGGATCAATGGTTTGGGAAAACCGTGATTTTGTCAAATCGCCGGTTTACTTATGAAGAAGCGCAGGTCATGATAGAGGGCGCTGAGGGAGACTATCGGAAAGAAATTTTGCAATTAAATGGTTTGGCCCGGAAGTTAAGAGAAGAGCGGTTTAAAAGTGGGGCGATTGATTTTGACCGGGTGGAAGTAAAATTTGAATTGGATGAACAGGGAAAACCTTTGGGGGTTTATTTTAAACAATCGAAGGAAGCCAATAAATTGATCGAAGAGTTTATGCTGCTGGCTAATAAAAAAGTGGCGGAATGTGTGGGAAAAATAAAGCGGGGACAGAAACCAAAAACATTTGTTTACCGGATACACGATAAACCGATGGATGACAAATTGGAAGAATTTAATAATTTTGTGGCTAAATTCGGATATGGTTTGAAACTGACAAGTCGCAAGAGTTTGACGACTTCGATGAATAAGTTAATGCAGGAAGTGAAAAACCGGCCGGAGCAAAATATGATAGAAACTTTGGCTGTCCGGACGATGGCTAAAGCCGTTTATTCTACAGTAAATATCGGACATTATGGGTTGGCGTTTGATTATTACACCCATTTTACTTCCCCTATCCGGCGTTATCCGGACGTTATGGTACATCGTTTGTTGCAGCGCTATTTGGACGGAGGGCGTTCGGTAAATCAGGAAAAATATGAAGAGTGGTGTAAACATTCTTCCGATATGGAGCAATTGGCTGCGAATGCGGAACGGGCTTCCATTAAGTACAAGCAGGTTGAATTTATGTCCGATAAAATCGGACAGGATTTTGAGGGGACAATTTCTGGCGTTTCTCAATGGGGTTTTTATGTAGAGCTGGATGAATCGAAATGCGAAGGATTGGTATCTGTGAATCAGCTGGAGGATGATTATTACGAATTCGATGAAAAAAACTATTGTATTGTAGGAAGGCATCACGGACGAAAGTACCAATTGGGAGATAAGGTCAGGATAAAAGTGGCAAAAGCGAATCTGATAGCCCGGCAGTTGGATTACGAATTGGTGTGTAAAGAGAAAGAATCTTCCTTACAATTGAACCGGACAGTGAAAAATGACAAAAAAGGAAATAAGCGGAAAGGAAGTGCACGCTCGGGAAAAAGAAAATAAATTGATTTTTAAAGTAATTCTTTAATTTTCATATAGATGTTGACGTTTACGATTTGTTTACTGATTCTCGTTGGGGGGTATTTTACATACGGGCGGTATATAGAACGGATTTTCGGACCGGATGTCAAGCGTCTTACTCCGGCCATTACCAAAGCCGATGGTGTGGATTATATCCCTTTGCCTGCTTGGAAAATATTTATGATTCAGTTCTTGAATATTGCAGGCTTGGGACCTATTTTCGGAGCTATTATGGGGGCTAAGTTCGGGGCTGCTTCTTATTTATGGATCGTTTTGGGGAGTGTTCTTGCGGGAGCTACTCACGATTATTTAGCCGGTATGCTTTCTTTGCGGCAGGGAGGAGAGAGTTTACCTGAAATTATCGGACGTTATTTGGGGGTGACGACGAAACAGGTAATGCGTGGGTTTACGGTTATTCTGATGGTGTTGGTTGGTGCGGTATTTGTGGCGGGACCTGCTGGTCTTTTGGCAAAACTGACTCCGGATTCATTGGATGTGACTTTTTGGATTATTGTTGTCTTTATCTATTATATTGTAGCTACGCTGTTACCTATTGATAAGATTATCGGAAAGATCTATCCGGTTTTTGCAGTGGCTCTTTTATTTATGGCGGTAGGGATTTTGGTGATGTTGTATGTAAATGCTCCGGCTTTGCCTGAAGTGTGGGAAGGGGTACGGAATACTCATCCGAATGCGGCAGTATTGCCTATTTTCCCGGTCATGTTTATAAGTATCGCTTGCGGGGCTATTTCCGGTTTTCATGCCACTCAGTCTCCGTTAATGGCGCGGTGTATGACCAGCGAAAAGTATGGACGTCCGGTGTTTTATGGAGCGATGATTACAGAAGGGATTGTAGCCTTAATCTGGGCTGCTGCCGCTACTTATTTCTATCAGGAGAATGGAACGGCAGAAAGTAACGCCTCGGTTATCGTAGATGCGATCACCCGAAATTGGCTGGGCACTGCAGGAGGAATATTGGCAATTTTGGGCGTAGTGGCGGCTCCGATTACTTCCGGGGATACGGCATTCCGTTCGGCCCGTTTGATTGTAGCCGATTTTATGGGGATGGAGCAAAAAAGTGTCCGTCGCCGTTTGTATATTTGCATTCCAATGTTTATTATTGCAGTAGGTTTGTTGTTGTATAGTTTGAGTGATGCCGAAGGATTTGACAAAATCTGGCGATATTTTGCCTGGGGGAACCAGACTTTGGCTGTTTTCACGTTATGGGCAGTTACTGTTTATTTGGTGAAAGCCGATAAAAATTATTGGGTGACTTTTATTCCGGCTTTGTTTATGACGAGTGTCTGTTCTACGTACATTTGTATTGCTCCGGAAGGCTTGGGGCAATCCCATTTTGTTTCTTATTGCGTGGGACTTGTCTGTGTATTAATTGCGATTATTTGGTTTGCAGGCTGGAAACTAAAAGCCGGAAAAATGAAGGATAAAAATGAAGGATAATAGAAATTAGTGATGACGAAAAAGAAGCAGATTATTTTTTCCTCCTTGTTGGGTATTGCCTTGTTGATTGTTATTTTTATGCCGAAGCGGGAAGGGGAGGTAGAGTCGTTGGATGAAGTAGAGGTAACGGATTCTACGGAAGTACAGGAAATTGTATATAAATATGGGATTCCGGTCAATGATTATGATGTCGATTATGGGGTGGTTAAACGGAATCAAAGTCTTTCTACTATTTTAGGTACGCACGGTCTGAGCAGCCGCCAAATTCACGATCTGGGGCAGCGTGCAAAAGGTGTGTTCGATGTTCGGAAAATCCGGGGAGGGCAAGCTTATGCATTTTTTTCCCGTAAAGATAGTCTGGCGACCCCGGAATATTTTGTCTATGAAGCGGATCCCCGTTCGTATGTAGTTTTTCGTTTAAAAGAAAATTATGAGGTAACCATAGGGCAATATCCGGTTTCATGGAAACGGAAGGAAGTGAAGGGAGCCGTGCAATCGTCTTTGTGGAATGCTATGGTCAGTTGCGATACGGATCCTCTCTTGGCGGTGGAACTTTCCCGTATATTTGGCTGGTCGATCGATTTCTTCGGCTTGCAGCGGGAGGATGAATTCCGTGTAATTTATGAACAAGAATGTGTAGAGGGACAGGATTTGCCTAATTTTAAAATTATAGGAGCGGTTTTCCGCCATGCGGACAGTGCTTATTATGCGATTCCTTTTTTGCAAAATGGGGAAGTTCTCTTTTTCAACGAGCATGGGAAAAGTCTGGAAGGTGCTTTTTTAAAAGCTCCGTTGGATTATTTCCGGATTTCCTCCCGTTTTTCCAACAGTCGTTTTCATCCCGTTTTGAAAAAATACAGGGCGCATCATGGGGTAGATTATGCTGCGCCGGTAGGGACTCCCGTCTATGCTATCGGAGCGGGTACTGTCATAGCCAAGGGATATCAGGCGAATGGGGGTGGAAATTATTTAAAGATCAAGCACAATGGTACTTATACGACTACTTATATGCATTTGTCCCGTTTTGAAAAAGGGATAAAAGTGGGGTCTAAAGTCGCTCAGAAAGAAGTGATCGGGTATGTGGGAAGTACTGGCTTAGCGACAGGTCCTCATTTGGATTTCAGGGTATTTGAAAACGGACGTCCTGTCAATCCGCTTACTATTAAATCGCAGCCTAAAGAACCTGTTAAATCAGAAAATTTGGTTCAATTCAATGTGTTAAGAGATACGATAATGAATCAGTTGAAAAGATTGTAATTTTAAAATTTAATTTTCTTTTCGATTTCTCCTGTCACTTTATAATACTGCCAGTTACCTGTACGTTTTCCTTTTTTATATTTCCCTTCGCAAAGCAGATGACCGGTGGAATAATAAAATTTTGCTTCTCCTTGTCGCTTCCCTTTGCGGTATTCCAGTTCGGTGCGGGGTGTTCCATCGGGAAAAAACTCCCGAAAAGTCCGGATTTCTCCGTTTTCATAGGTGATTTCCGCTCTTATTTTTTGATTCGTATAAAACAGACGGGCTGTTCCATCCGGTTTCCCGTTTTTGTAGGGAAATTGTCCGATAAAGGCAGCCTGTTTGTCATAAAAATTCCAGAAACCGTTTGGTTCTCCATCCAGAAGCCGGCCTTTCATCGTAAGGTCTGCCGTTTCATAGGTAAAGTCTGTGAGTGTACTGACTACAATACTATCGGGAAGCACCGGATGATAGCGTCCGGATTCCACTTCGTCGGCTAGATTTTCGAATGCTTCGTTCAATTCTTGGATTTCGAATTCTTCCGGTGCGTTTGCGTCGTGAGTGGCAATGATGTTCGTTTTTAAATGTCCGTTTTCCTGGACAAATTCCAATGCCAGGTTTTCAAAACTCAGGACAGCTCCTTTGTTTTGCAATAAAGAGGGCTTGGATTGTTCCGGTAAAGACAAATACAGATAGCGATATACATTGGCAGCATTTAAATAAGCATATAGATTCGAATGATTGTTCAGTTGAGAGATCAACTGTTTATATTTCTCATTGTTTTCGAGTGTTTGTCCCAGGATGTATTTTTTAATGATTTGGGTTAAAGCTGCCGGGGAATTACTGAATAACACATAATCGTCGATAATCGTGTAATAAGGTTTTTCCAGTCGGTCGAACAGGCCTCCGGCGAATAGGCGGAAAAAACCTTTTAGACTGAGGTAATTGATTTCATATCCGTTATAATTGATCGTCTTGAATTTAACCGGCGTTCTGATCCGGATTTGTTCTCCCAGATAGTCGAGTTGGTCTTTAGCCAGGTTTTTGTCTTTGCATTGCACGGCTAATACAACGGTTTGCAGCTGTTGCTCTGAGTCGTATGCAGGTTTAACCAAGGTAATTTCACTTCCGATCCAGGAAGTAAATAAATCGAGTAAGTCTATTTTCAGATATTTATTTAATTTTTGCAAGGATGTTTCGTAGAGCTGATAAGTTTCCGGATAATGTTTCCGGGAATGATAGGTCAGACTGTCTTTTAAATCCCGGAAGGAAGGGAAACAAAAAGAAAAATAGGCAGCAGTATTGTCCGGGATAATTCTTTTTATTTCGGAAGCGTTTCCTGTGGTATGTTGCAGAATTTCCGGCCAAAGAGAATTGGCCTTTAAAAAGTGAGTGGTTCCGCTGAGGGAGATTTCCTCTTTTTTCAATTGAAAATCCAAAGAAGTGCTGTCCAAAAAGGAAGGGCCTGTGAAAGAAGAATTGAAAATAACCAGGGTACTCAGCCATTTATCCAATTCTTTATGATTAATGTCTACTGAAATATCGTCCGGATGCTTTTTCTTTTTTTCCCCTTTATGTTGTTCACAGCTTTTGAGTGCCTTTTGAATAAGAGCTTCGTTGAATGAACCGATCAGCAGATTGTCTTTAAACGAGTAATAAAAAATATTTTGTCCGTAAAGAAGATGTTGTATGTGGTTTTCTTGGGGAATGATCTGAATACCGTAGTCTTTTAACAGTCCCGGAAGAAGGGCTTCAAAATTTTGAATCATATTTAATTTTTGCAGATCACAGACGTATAATAAATCACAAGTCGTAGTGGGCGAAAGGTGTACAGAAATGGCAAAGGGACGGTCTAAAATAAGTTTTCTCAAGTTGGAATGCGTTTTTCCCAAAGAATCTATACGCTCGATATTCTGGTGATACTCCTTAAAAGAAGGATATTTTTTTAAAGATTTCCAAATGGTATTGGGACTTAAATTGTTGTAAATTTCTTGAAAAGAAGGAGTCCGGATGGTGACAATTGCATCCGAAGGTATAGCCATATCGATAGAATAACGGCCGGAGGGACGGAATATTCCGTACCATATGGCCAATAGTACAATGCAGAGGCAAAAGAAATAAAGGAAAAGTCGTTTTTTCATCTGACAGAAAATTTAATGTTGCAATTTACTATTTTTCTCAGAAAGAGATAAAAATATTCTAATTTTGTAAACGTTATTGTTTCTGAAATCGGGGCTTGGCTTTTCCGTAAATGAGAGAGTGTTCCGGTGAAAAATGAGAGGATATGTGCGGAAAATTGATGGCTTCGGCAAAGTAAAATATTTCTTCGAATCCTCCCGGAGCGGATTAGCGTATATAAGAGAAATCAATGGGGTATTATGAGATTTTATTTCCAATTATTTTGGTCTTTTTTTAAAATCGGAGCTTTTACGTTCGGAGGAGGATATGCCATGATCCCTTTGATTCAGAAAGAAGTGGTGAACCGGAAGAAATGGTTGGAAGACGAGGAATTTATGGATATGCTGGCTATTGCACAATCGGTACCGGGACCGATTTCTCTCAATACGGCTGTCTTTGTCGGGAATAAAATGCGGGGATGTAAAGGTTGTCTGATGACCAGTTTAGGGATTATCTTACCTTCTTTTATTGTTATTTTATTGATCGCCTTAGTGTTTACGGAATTTAAGGATAATCCTGATGTGGAACGAGTATTTAAAGGGATTCGTCCGGCTGTTGTCGCCTTGATTGCAGCTCCTTTGTGGGGGATGGGGAAAAAAGCAGGTATGACTTGGAAAACTTTGTGGATTTCTGTAGCGGCCTTATTCGTCATCTGGCTTTTGGGGGTTTCTCCTGTTTATGTCGTTATGGTAACTATTGCAGTCGGAATCGTTTATTATAGGTATACGTTAAAGAGAAACCGGAAAAATAATGGATGAATGGAATTTATATTTGAGTTTATTCTTTTCTTTTTTTAAGATTGGCCTGTTCGGATTTGGCGGAGGATATGCCATGTTATCCCTGATACAACACGAAGTGGTGGAAACTCATCAATGGATCAGTGTTTCGGATTTTACGGATATTGTCGCCATTTCTCAAACGACTCCCGGTCCGATTGCTTTCAATACAGCTACTTATATCGGCTATACGGCCACGGGAAATGTATGGGGGGCTGTCGTGTGTACGCTAGCCGTCAGTTTACCGTCGATTATTTTGATGACTCTGGTAGCCCACTTCTTTTTTGCCTTCCGGAATAACGGTTATGTGGCGGCCGTTTTGAAAGGGTTAAAGCCCGTTGTAATCGGTCTGATCGCCGCCGCCGCTGTTTTGTTAATGAATGAACGGAATTTTATTGATTATAAGAGCTGGCTTATTTTTGCAGCTGTATTTATTGCTTCATTAAAAAAAATAGACCCTATTCTCCTGATTGTAATCGCAGGGGTAATAGGGTATTGGGTGTATTGAATGTTCGAACGTTTAAGGGTTGGGGAAAGGGATCAGTCGTCGACAGATTCGTTGATATTACGATTATTGTTTGTTTCTTCTTCTGAAAAATCGATCTCCGGTAGGAGTAATTCGGATTCGCTTTGGGGCAGAACTTCTATATTTCTTAAATGCCGTTGGATGGCTCTTGTCCGTCTTCCCATGACTTCTTCGATTTGATTGTTGGCGGACTGGATATTTTTTTGGGCTTTTTCAAGCATACCGCCGAATTTTTCGAATTCGGTTTTTACGGCTCCCAACACTTTCCATACTTCGCTGCTGCGTTTTTGGATAGCCAGCGTACGAAACCCCATTTGCAGACTGTTGAGAATGGCAGCTAGAGTAGTCGGGCCGGTTACAATTACCTTATATTCTTTCTGAAGTTGTTCTAAAAGGCTGGCACGGCGCACAACTTCCCCGTAAATAGCTTCAAACGGTAAAAACATAATTCCAAAATCAGTTGTATAAGGCGGATCCAGGTACTTATCGTGAATATCTTTGGCCATATTTTTGATGGTCTGTTCCATATTTTTGGACGCATTTTCTACTTCTTTAGTATCCCCTTTATCATAGGCTTCCAACAGTTGCTCATAGGCATCTTTCGGAAATTTAGCATCCAGAGGTAAATAAACACATTTTCCGCTATCGTCTTTCCCCGGTAATTTTATGGCAAATTCGACTAATGCATCGGAACCTTTACGAGTTTTCACATTGGCTTCGTATTGTTCGGGAGCTAAAATCTGTTCCAAAAGCATTTCCAATTGGACTTCTCCTATACATCCCCGCATTTTTACATTACTGAGCACTTTTTTCAGTCCTCCTACATCCTGGGCCAGGTTTTGCATCTCTCCCAACCCTTTTTGCACATGTTCCAATTGTTTGCTTACTAATTCGAAAGACTGGCCAATTCGTTCGTTCAGTGTTTTTTGAAGTTTTTCATCTACAGTCGCCCGCATTTCCTCCAGGCGTTTTTCTGTTGATTGCAACAACTCACTCTGTTTTTTATCCAATTCCCCGAATTTTTCCCGTTGGATTTCATTGAAAGAACGAATATTTTCCGTGAATATTTTTTGAAATTCTTTAAAAGCATTCTCCAATGTTTTGTGGATGGCTTCCAGAGCCTGAAGATTCTGTTCTGTGATGTGTTGCAAATTACGGCTGTTCTCGGTACGGAATTCTCCCAATGACTTGTTCAGCTCTTCGCGGTTTTCCCGGGCAGCTTTTGAATGATTGTCCACTAAATAACGACATTCTTCTTTCAGCATTTTTTCTAAACGTTCCAATTCGTTTTTTACCTGCTCAAAAGATGGGGAAACCGTATCCTTTTTTTTCCTTAGTAATAAAAAGAGAATAGTTATATTTAGCAAAAGCACCAGTATGATCCAGATATCCATAGTCCTGTTCTTTTTTGTTAGTCTTTTCGTTTATTTGCCAATTGTCCGCAAGCAGCATCTATATCTTTGCCTTTGCTTTTCCGAATATGAACTACCATATTCCGGTTTTCCAGAAATTGTACAAAAGCATCCCGTTGTTTGTCTGGGGAATGCCGGAATTCAGAACCTTCTACCGGATTGTATTCAATGATATTTATTTTTACGGGAAATTGTTTGCAATAATCTGCCAATGCCCGGGCATCTTCCAGGGAATCGTTGATATGGTGCAGCAATAAATACTCAAAAGTAGGACGCGTTCCTGTTTTTTCGACAAAATAAATTAAACTAGCTGCTAGTTCTGATAAAGGATATGCCCGGTTTACCGGCATAAGCTGACTTCTTACGTTTTCTTTGGCAGAATGAAGAGAGACCGCCAGGTTGAACCGGACGCGGTCATCGGCTAATTGCCGGATTTTGGCGGGTATGCCTGCTGTAGAAACCGTAATACGGGAAGGGGACATTCCTAATCCTTTTTCCGAGGTAATCCGTTGAATTGCTGAGAGAACATGATCATAATTTAAAAGAGGTTCTCCCATTCCCATAAAGACGATATTGGAGAGGCTGCTGCTTCTGCATTCCGCTTCTTTTCGGGCATGAAAAACCTGATCAACTATTTCCCCTACAGTAAGATTTCGCTTAAAACCTAATGCTCCGGTGGCGCAAAAACGGCATCCCAATTGACAACCTGCTTGGGAAGATACACAGACTGTGTATTTCTCATTTCCTGGGATCAACACACTCTCTATGCGGTTTCCGTCATTCAAAAGCCAGGCTGTTTTGGTCGTACCGTCACTAGCGGTTTGAATGCAATCCGGTAGAAGCTTGTCAAAGTAGTAAGTTGCCTTCAAAAGTTCCCGGCTACTTTTGGGTAAATTTGTCATTTCCTCAAAATCCTGTACCCCTTTTTGCCAAATCCATTCTTCTATTTGTTTTGCCCGGAATACTTTTTCTCCGTTTACCGAAAGAAAGGCAGCCATTTCTTCCGGGGAGACTTCCCGAATATTTTTCTTTTCCACTTGTTTTGATTTATTTGCCTATACAAAAATAAGAAAAATCACCAATAAAAAAGGTCTTTGTGGAAGTTGTTGCCTGAATAAAGAGCGGAAGGTAAAAAAGTTAAATTAAAATTGTGGAAGCTTACTTAGATTTCAAACGATTTAATTATATATTTGCATTTATAATCTTGTTAAAGTTATAAATTGATATAAAATAAAGTGAAAAAAGAAAAAATGAGAAGATTACTGATTATTGTTTTTGCCCTGCTTTCTTTTTCAACCTTGAAGGCAGATGAAGGGATGTGGTTGTTATCCTTATTAAAGCAACAGAATATTGACGAGATGCAGCAGATGGGATTTAAATTAAGTGCGGAAGATATTTATTCTGTCAATAAACCAGGCATTAAAGATGCTATCGTGGGATTGGGGTATGCTGAACGTCCTTTTCGCCATTTTTGTTCCGGGGAACTGGTATCTCCTCAGGGATTGATGATTACGAATCACCATTGTGGTTTTAGTGCTATACAGGAACATTCTTCTGTAGAACACGATTACCTGTCGGATGGTTTCTGGGCTTATAAAATGGAAGATGAGTTGACCAATCCCGGAATTACAGCTTCTATTTTGGAACGTATGGAAGATGTGACAGAACGGGTAAATGCCGTATTGAACGATGATATGAGTACCATGGAAAGAGAAATTGCCTTGGATAGTATCAGTAGCCTGATCGTAAAAGAAGCTACTGAAAATACGGATTTAAGCGGACAGGTCATTTCGATGTTTGAGGGAAATCAATATTTCCTTTTCCTCTATACCATTTATAAAGATGTACGTTTGGTCGGAGCCCCGCCTCAGAGTCTTGGAAAATTCGGAGGGGATACGGATAACTGGATTTGGCCGCGTCATACTTGTGATTTCTCCATGTTCCGGATTTATACAGGTCCTGATGGACGACCGGCCGAATATTCCAAGGATAATATTCCTTTAAAACCCAAACATCATTTACCTGTATCCATTAAAGGAGTAGAAGATGGGGATTTTGCGATGATTATGGGTTTTCCGGGTTCTACCGATCGTTTTGCAACCAGCTTTAGCTTGCAAAATACGATGGATATTGTAAATGATATCCGCTACAGAGTACGGACGGAAAAATTAAAGATTATGAAAGAAGAAATGGATAAGAGTCCGAAAACCCGTATCCAATATGCTTCTAAATATGCAAGCTGTGCAAACTACTGGAAATATTCCTTTGAGCAGAATAAAGCATTGAAACAATTGAAAACGGCTGAGAACAAAAAGGCTATAGAAGATCGTTTTACGGCTTGGGTAAAGGCTGATCCTGCCCGCGCTGCCCGCTATGCAGAAGTGCTTCCTGCTTTAAAGACGGCTTATCAGGATATTCAGGAGTATGAGGTTGCCTTGAATTATTTAAGAGAAGCTTTAGGAGGCCCTGAAGCGCATTTATTTGCTTACGGAGTGGCCGGAGAGCTGGAGGATCTTTGTGATAAAGCGACGGATGCGGCTACGAAAGAGAAGCTCGTCAATGCATTGAAAGAACAGGGAGAAGCTTTCTATAAAGATTTCAATCCGGAAGTGGATGCACGTCTGTTTGCTGTGCTTTTTAAAATGTACAGCGATAATGTTTCCCCGGATTTGTACCCTGATTTTATAGATCGGGTTAATAAAAAGTATAAAGGAGACTACCAGAAGCTAGCCGATGAATTCTATCGTACTTCTATTTTTAGGAGTAAAGAGGCTTTTGAGGAATTTATAGCACATCCGAATTGTAAAAAACTGAACAAGGATGTAGCTTACTTAGCCGGAGAGGCATTTTATGAAATGCTGATGAAAATAGCGGCTTATTCTGCTGAGATGAAAGAGAACATCGTTAAAAATAATCGTTTATTTGTACGGGGATTGATGGAAATGGATCCTCAGCAAAGAATGGCTCCGAATGCCAATTCTACTTTACGCTTGACTTATGGAAAAGTGAAAAGCTACAAACCCAGAGATGCCGTATTTTATGATTATTATACCACCTTAACGGGGGTTATGGAAAAAGAAGGTCCGAAAGGAGGAGAATTTGAAGTGCCGGCACGCTTAAAAGAACTTTACAAGAATAAAGATTTCGGACAATATGGAAAAGACAATGTAGTAACCTGTTTTATCACAGACAACGATATTACGGGAGGTAATTCCGGTTCTCCGGTAATCAATGCTAACGGGGAATTGATCGGAGCAGCTTTTGACGGAAACTCGGAAGCCATGTCCGGTGATATTGATTTTGAAGAAAACCTGCAGAGGTGTATTAATGTGGATATGCGGTATGTCTTATTCATTATTGATAAATATGCAGGCGCTAAAAATTTAATTGATGAGATGACAATAGTGAAATAGGAGAGAATGAATCCTATAAATATAATATTTAAATAAATACAGTTATGAAAAATCTGGATTGGAGTCAGTTGTCGTTCGGCTATACGAAGACAGATTATAATGTGCGTTGCTATTATAAAGATGGTAAATGGAGCGCTCCGGAAGTAAGTGATTCGGAAATGCTCAGTATTCATATGGCTTCTACTTGTCTGCATTACGGACAAGAAGCTTTTGAAGGCATGAAGGCTTTTCGGGGGAAAGATAATAAAATCCGTTTGTTCCGTTGTGAAGAAAATGCCAAACGGATGCAGAATTCTGCCGATTACGTTATGATGAAGGCTCCTTCTGTGGAATTGTTCACGGAAGCCGTAATCAAAGCGGTAAAATTGAATGAAGAATATGTACCGCCCTACGAATCGGGAGCCAGCTTGTATATCCGGCCTTTATTGATTGGCGTGGGACCTCAGATGGGAGTCGCTCCGGCAAAAGAATTTTTGTTTGTTGTATTTGTCGCTCCGGTAGGTCCTTATTTTAAAGCCGGTTTTAAACCGACAAAAGTAATGCTGGAACGGAAATACGACCGGGCAGCGCCTAATGGGACCGGGCATATCAAAGTAGGTGGTAATTATGCAGCAGGTATGCGTTCGGGAGAAGTAGCCCATCAAAAAGGATACTCTACGGCTATATTCCTGGATTCCAAGGAAAAGAAATATATAGACGAATGCGGACCAGCTAATTTCTTCGGCATTAAGAATAATACCTATGTAACTCCTTATTCTCATACCATTCTTCCCTCTATTACAAATGCAAGTTTGATGATGTTGGCGGAAGATATGGGATTGAAAGTGGAACGTCGGCATATTCCGGTAGAAGAATTGGAAACATTTGAAGAAGCCGGAGCTTGCGGTACAGCTGCAGTGATCAGTCCTGTGGGGCAGATCGATGATCTGGAAAACAATAAAAGTATTCATTTCGGTAAACCCGGAGAACCCGGAGAATGGTGTACGAAATTGTATAATCGTTTACGGGCTATCCAATATGGGGATGAACCGGATAAATTTGGCTGGATCACAATCGTAGAGTAAAACCGGAAGAATAAAACAAGAGAAAATGTCCAAAAGTATTTTGGACATTTTTTTTGTGAAAAAATCGGCAGATCCTTGTGTTTATTACGAAAAATTCGTAGATTTGCGATATGATCGTAATTACGGAAAATTATGGAAAAATTGACGTTTCAGGAAGAAGAAATAATGCTTATTATTTGGCGGCTCAAAGAAGGGGTAGTGAAAGATTTTTTATTGCAGATGCAGGAACCGCATCCTCCTTATACTACAGTTGCTTCTGTGGTAAAGAATTTGGAAAAAAAGGGATATATAGCGGGTAAACGTTATGGGAATACCTATGTTTACCGGCCGCTTATAGATGAAAATGATTATAAAGCAAAATTTATGTCGGGATTCGTCCGGAATTATTTTGCTAATTCTTATAAAGATTTGGTTGCTTTTTTTGCCCAAAAGCAGAAAATTTCTGCTACCGAATTGAAAGAAATTATAGATTTAATTGAAGAAAAGTAATTGGAAAAGTCCGGTATCGAATTATGGAAGCATTTTATACATATGTGGCAAAGGTAAATATCGCTTTGGGGATATTCTGGCTTTTTTATCATTTTATTTTTCTCCGGGATAGTTTTATCGTATTAAAGCGTGTTTGTTTGCTTACGGTTTTGTTTTTATCTTTTAGCTATCCTTTTATTGATTTTTCCCTTTGGGTATTCCAGGAGCGTCAACTTTTTTGGATAAATTATATACCGATTTGGGAAGAAGTAGGAATTGTACCTGTAATTCCTATAGAAAAAGGAATAAGTGGGGACCATATTTTAGGATTTATTTATGGTATAGGGGTTGTTATTTTAGGGATTCGCTTCGGCGTTCAATCTTATCAGATCTATCGTTTTATCCGGAAAGGGAAGGTATTTATTGATGCAGGAGTACGTGTTGTTTCTTTGGAGAGGGGAATGGCGCCCTTTTCTTTTTTTCACTGGGTTTTCCTGAATCCCGAAGATTATTCCGATAGAGAGAGGAAGGAAATTTTGACGCATGAAAAAACGCATGTAGAACAATGGCATTCTGTCGATATGCTTTTGGGAGAAGTATTGTGTATTTTATTTTGGTTCAATCCTTTTGTTTGGTTATTGAGGCGGGATATCCGGCAGAATCTGGAATTCCTGGCTGATAGAAAAGTTGTTGAATCCGGTTATGACCGAAAAAATTACCAGTATCATTTATTGCGTTTATCACATCAATCGGCTGCAGCTCAATTTATAAATAACTTTAATGTATCACAGTTAAAAAAACGGATTATCATGATGAATAAAAGGAAAACTCCCCGTGTGGGGCTTTTTAAATATGCTTTGTTGTTGCCGGTAACCTTGGGCTTAGTATTGGTAGCGAATAGGCAGACATTGGCTGGAATGGCATCGGTCGTTTCTGTTTCTGAGGGGAAGGTGGGAGAAAAGATGATGGTAAAGGGTAAAGTGACGGATGAAGAGAGTAATCCGATTCCGGGAGCTACTGTTGTCATAAAGAATTCTACGATGGGTACTGTTACGAATGCTGAGGGAGAATTTGCTTTGAATGCGGATCCCGAAGCGGTATTGTGTGTTTCTTATATCGGAAAAGAAATAGAAGAGATTCCGGTGAAAGGAAAGTCGGGCAAGGAAATACAGGTCACCGTCGTTTTGAAATCTTCTCCACAGGGGATGGAAGGGGTGAAAATTATCGGATTGACTGGGGAGAAAAAGTCGGTTACCCGACAGCTGGCCGAAGTGAACCCGGAATTTCCCGGAGGTAGGGAAGCTTTAAAGCATTTTTTGGCACAACATATCCAATATCCTGCAGAAGCCCGGGAGAAAAATATCCAGGGGAAGGTATGGGTTCAATTCGTGGTAGATGAACAGGGCAAGGTCATGCAGCCTCAGATTGTCAAAGGGGTTGATCCTCTATTGGACCAGGAGGCTTTGCGGATTGTAAAGCTGATGCCAGATTGGAAGCCTGCCCAACAAAATGGTAAATCGGTTGAAGCGAGTTTTTTGCTCCCGTTGGATTTTTCTATTCCGGTAAAACAGGGGAAAGGAATTATCGTGGTGGATGGAAAGCTAATGCCGGAGGATTTTAATGTCGCCACCCTCTCTCTGGACGAGGTGGAATCCATCACTGTTCTGAAAGGAGAAAAAGCAGTTGCCCTCTATGGAGAGAAAGCAAAGGAAAGAGAAGTTTTGTTGATTACTACCCAAAAAGGTCATTGAATTCCCGGCATAGAGAAAGGAAGTGTTCCCAAAGTTTTTCAAACAGAGAGAACGACTTCCCCTTCCTAAAAGGCAAAATTTTGATCTTTGCAAATCTTTTTCTGTTCAGATTATTCCCGCCTTGTTTCGGTACTTTCCGAACGTTTTCTATTCTTGGGTGAGAATAAAGACTTCGGCAGAACCGTATTCTCCGATTTCTTTTTCCATAGGCGTTAACGGACGAATTTGCTGGATTTCATTCGGGTGTATGTCTGTAAAATCGTTTGTCACTTCCCCGTTGATGACAAGAAGCGGTTGAGTGGCTTTTTCCAGATTGTATTTGTATTCCTGATCGCCGTATTGAAAGGTCAGGGTATGGTTTTTGTAGGAAACGAATTGTCCCAGTTGACTGTTAGAGATGACAATCAGATAGGATTTGCGGGGATTTTTCGTATCCCCTACGATTCGTACATCTCTTATTTTTTCCGGCATGGAAACTTCTTCCCCTTCGAATTTCACTCCGTCTACGATGTAGATCATATCTGAATTTTGGGTATTGATTTTGATTTTTGTTTTCCCGTTCTCTTCTGTAATTTGTACGGAATTTCCACGGATATCTATTCCATTGGGTAAAGGATTGAAACGGTCGAAAATGTCACTCATCCTATTGAATCTCATGCCCATAGAACCGAATAAGGAATCGACATCACTGAAGCGGAAAAGAGAATCCCTCCCGTCGAATCTAAAATAGTTGAAAGGACTGAAAAACCTATCCTCTTCCTGATCTCCAAACATTTCTCTGAAATTTTCCCGCATTCTTTGAGCCATTTCCTGCATTTGCCGGGACATGTCGGCCATATTATCGTAGTCAAAAGAACGAAGGTAGTTATTGTAATTTTCGTTTTCAGAATTCAGAGATGAAAGGGAATTCAGTCCCTTGATATTCAAAGCTTTTGAAAGGAGAGCTATATTTTCTGTGTCGATATCTCCTTTTAGTTCAATGATATCCATGCGTTGCGGTGTCTGGTTCCATACCACTAGATCGCTGACTTTATCCTGATCCGAATGGGCATATATCCATTGTTTCCCGGAATTTTCGCTGTGGCTTTTAATCAGTTTGTATTTGTCCGGGTTATCCAATACAGATTTGAATTTGGCGTCAATCTCTTCCGCTACATTTTCATTACAGTGGTTTAAATCTAACGTCAGGATATTTACTTCTCTTAGCCGTTTTAATAAATTTTCGGCCTCTGGAGAAATGTTTTTCTTCTTATAAAGCCCATATAAATTTTTATCCAGCTGAGTGACTGTCACACATTCTTTCCCATGGTATTTCGCCATTAATTTCCCTAATTGGGCTTTTGTACAAAATGGGAGGAGCAAACTTGTTACCAACAAAATAATTAACTTATTCATAACCCTTCTGATTTATATAAATTATACTTGAAAATTGTTATTTTATTCAATGGCAATAATTAGATTTTTGTCTTCGTATAAGACCTTTTCTTGAGAAGGAGTCGGCTTTTCCAATACATTACCGATTACCCGGAGCGCATCTTCGAAACGTTCCCGTTTCATATTATCGGAAAGTTGCAACGTTTTCCCTTCTTGGGCAGAAAACACTCCTTTGAGGGAAAGCAATAAGATAGCGATGGCAGCAATACTCCCTACGGTAATGTATATCCGGCGAAGGGCGCATTTCTTTTGCTGCCGTATAGCCTGCCGGATTTTTTCATTTAATTCGGAAGGCAGAGGAAGGGAGGGATACGAAAGGGACAAAAAAGGATCTTCCTTTAAATGTCCGGATCGGTATTGTGCTTTGAGAAATTTCTCCTCTTCAATGCTGGTTTCTCCCCGGTAATAGCGTTTTATAATTTCTTCTGTTTTCTCCATCTTTCCACTATTTGGATAAATTTTTAATCAGTCGTATTTCGAAATTTTGTATTTTTTGACCAGTAGTTCTTTTACTCTGCTGCGGGCTCTGGAGAGAATGGTCCGGATATTGTTTAAACCTAAACCGGTGATTTGGGCGATTTCGTCGTATTCCAGTTCTTCCACTTCCCGGAGCAAGATAACTTCTCTTTGCGTGTCCGGTAAGGTTTCAATAATTTGCCTGACAAGTGCTGCTGTTTCCTGATTGTCGATTGTCGTCATCAAATCGGAAGCGCCTTGTTCGTGCAGAAACATTTGTGCTTCATTGTAGAGAGGTTTGTATTTTTTTACCGTGTCGTAATACAAATTCCGGGTAATTTTCAATGCCCAGGCCCGAAGATTTTTAATTTTGGATAGCTCGTTCCGGCTATTCCATAATTTGAACAGGACATCTTGAGTGATATCTGCCGCATCTGTACGGTTACCCGTCAGGTTTGCCGCAAAGTCGTAAATATGCTGGGCCAGCGGCAGAATAGATTCGTTAAACTCGTGTTCAGTCATTCTTTTCAGCCTGTAGAATTACCAATTTCGGATCTGGTGTGAATGTTCGTTTCTTTAAAGACGAATGAAGAGGAATTTTATTACACCAAAAATAAAAAAACATCGGTTTACTTTAAAAATTTACTTTTTGTTTTCAAGCTGGTTTTCCGAAGTTTTTTGTTTTCCGGTTTCTTCAGGGCGCGCTTACCGAAATTTAGAGAAAAAAACAAGGATAATGTAAGGGGAGGAGAGGGAAGATTGTTTTTCCGCAAAATATACTCCTCTCCTTGCGAAACGAAACAGGATTTGGGAAAGTCCGGATCCGCCATTGACGGGAAAATTATTTGATCTCAGCAGGTAGATTTTCTTCGTAGATAACCGGTAAGTTTTCTGTTGTATCTTTCTTTTTCCGGCTAAATTTTTCTTGAATTTCTTGCATGAGTTTGTAGAAATTAGGAATGAAAAGTGTACCTACTAAAGAACTCATCAACATTCCTGCGAAAACAGCGATTCCCAGGGAAATTCTGCTGGCGGCTCCTGCTCCGGTGGAGATGACCAGCGGTAATGTTCCCAAGATAAAAGCAAAAGAGGTCATCAAAATAGGACGTAAACGTACCCGTCCCCCTTCGAGAGCAGCTTCTGTAATGGATTTGCCGGAAGCATGATAATCCCGGGCAAATTCTACAATTAGAATGGCATTTTTAGCTGCCAGGGCTATTAAGAGAACAATTCCGATTTGAGTGTAAACGCTGACAGGCAAATTCATAACCATAACTCCGATGACTACTCCTAATAAAGCGATAGGTAATCCCATGATCACAGCAACCGGATTGGTCCAGCTTTCATATTGAGCGGCTAAGATAAGATAAGCGACAAGGATGGCTAAAATAAAAACCAAAGAGGTCGCAGAAGAAGAGTTTTCTTCCTGATAAGCCATGGAAGTCCACTCGTAACCAAAAGAACGGCCCGTTTTTTCTTTAATTAATTTACCCATAATTTCCAAGGCTTGTCCGGAACTGTAACCGGGAGCTGCCGATCCAGAAATAAGAGCTGAAAGGTAAGTGTTGTATTTGGTAAGGTTTTCTGGTCCCAACTGGCTTTCGATAGTTGTAAAAGCTGAAAAAGGGATCATATCTCCCTTCGCATTCCGAACATTCAGCCGGCTTACGTCCTCGATGACGGCTCGGCTGTTGGGATCGCCTTCTACATTGACCTGATAGGTACGACCGAATTTAACAAAGTTATTGACATAAGAAGAACCAAGAAAAACGGTCAGTGTGTTGAAAACTTCCCCCAATGACACTTGCATCATTTCTACTTTATTCCGGTCGATATTGAGAAAATATTGAGGTACGCTTGCACTGAACATCGATTGAACAGTGGAAAGTCCGGGGGTTTGATTTCCCGCCATCATTAATTCGTCGGTCATTTTTTCCAGTTCTTGAGGACCGTAATTATTAATGTCTTCCAACATTACTTCGAAACCGCTGCTTTCGCCCAAACCGGGAATGGCTGGGGGAAGGACGGCAAAAGCCTGGGCTTCCGGGATTTCAAAATACGCCATTTCGTTGAATTTGTCGACGATAGCTTGTGCACTGAGACCGGGAGCTTTGCGTTCGTCCCAGTTTTTTAGCATCACGAATAATGTGGCGGCATTAGAGGTATTGGCTCCGCTCATGACAGAGAAACCATTGATCGTAATATAAGTTTCTATCCCTTCGATATGATTTAAAATAGCTGTGGCTTTTTGAATGGTCGTTTCAGTTTGGGAAGAAGAAGCTCCATTCGTCAATTGCATAAATGCCATAAAATAACCTTGGTCTTCCTGCGGCAGGAACGTCCGGGGCCATTTCAGAAATCCCCAAAAAGCGAAAAAAGAAATTGCGAGAAATACGAGGAGGGTAAGTATGGATTTACGCATAAAACCAGTGATTACCCATGTATATCCCTTTGTCGTTTTGTCGAAAAATCGATTGAATGCTTTGAATAAAAAAAACCGGGTCGGTTGTTTGGGTTTTAAAAAAAGAGCGCAAAGCGCAGGACTGAGGGTGAGGGCATTAAAACCACTGATAACTGTAGCAACGGCTATGGTGAGGGCGAATTGCTTATATAATTGTCCGGTAATTCCTCCGATAAATGCGGTCGGGATAAACACAGCTAATAAAACCAACACAATTCCGATAATGGCACCGGAAACTTCATTCATTGCTTGTATAACAGCTTCTTTTACGGTTTTGTATTTGCCGGTTTCGATAAGTCGGTAACTATTTTCTACGATGACAATTGCATCGTCCACGACCAATCCGATAGCAAGTACTAGTCCAAATAAGGTCAGCGTATTGATAGAAAAACCAAGTAAGTCCATAAAAGTGAAAGTTCCAATTAAGGATACCGGAATCGTGACCAGTGGAATAAGCATAGCTCTCCAGTTTTGTAAGAAAATAAGGATGACTAATAATACCAGTATAAAAGCAGTGATCAGAGTACTGTAAATACCGGAGATAGACGCCCGTATAAATTCTGTCGTATCCAGTGTTATACTATAATGGACCCCTTGGGGAAAGTAAGAGGCCAGCTTGTTCATTTCTTTTTTTATCCGTTTGGAAACGTCTAGGGCATTTGCACCCGGTAATTGATAGACGGCTATGGCGGCGACAGGTCCTCCTTTTAAGGTAGCGGTCGTACTGTAACTTTCCCGTCCGATTTCGACTTTTGCGACGTCCCGGATGCGAAGGTATTTTCCATCCGGAAGGGCTTTAATGATGATATTCCCGAATTCTTTTTCGTTGACCAGTAACCCTTGTGTTTCCAATGTATATTGATAGGCTTCTTTGCGGGCAAGCGGTTCTGCTCCCACGCTTCCTGCCGCTACTTGTATGTTCTGACTTTCGATTGCTGAGATGACGTCTGCTGGGGTGATGCCCCGTATCGTCAGTATGTCCGGTTCGAGCCAAATACGCATACTGTAGTCGCCCATACCGAACAAACCTACATTTCCGACTCCTTTTACCCGGCTCAGTTCGTTAGTAATATTCAAAGAGGCATAGTTGGAAAGATAAAGGGCATCGTAGTCCGGAGAATCGGACGTTAAAGAGAGAAACATGACTACATTGGTCGATTCTTTCGTAGTGGTAACCCCTATTTTCGTCACTTCCTGCGGAAGAGTCGGGAGAGCTGCATTCACCCGGTTTTCGACTAAAACGGTGGCCATATCCAGATCGGTGCCGACTTCAAAAGTAATGGTGAGTTGATAAGTCCCTGTACTGGAAGAAGTAGACGACATATAGAGCATTCCTTCCACACCGTTGACTTGCTGCTCGATAGGAGTGGCAATCATGTCGGCAATGGTCGTAGCGTTTGCTCCCGGATAACTGGCCCGAACAACTACGGTAGGCGGAGTGATGGTCGGATATTCTTCTACAGGCAGGTTTTGCAGGGATACAAAGCCGGCAATAACAATTAAGATAGATAAAACGGTGGCAAATATCGGACGGTTGATAAAGAAGGTACTGATCATGGTGAATGATTAGAGGTTAACAATTCAGCATTAACGCTCCCCACGTTAATTCAATACCTATACGTAGACCTGTGCTGTCGGGTTTCACTCTTGAATTTCACGTTTATATCCTTTATAATGTTTTAAATTTAAAAGTTTTTCCAGATCATGGCATCTTTTTTGATGAATTAAAAATAAGAGGGAACGTGGTCGAAAGCATAATATATTCGCATTAAAACGTAGAAATATGACCAGGAATTTTCAAAAATTAATCAGAATAGGCATTACAGGGATATGCTTATTAAGCGGAATGGCAGTTTTCGCACAAGAGAAGCCGTTTCTTTCGGTAGATTCCATTGCCGGTAATTTTTATCGGCAACGTATGACATACCCTCAGGAAAAAATCCATCTTCATATGGATAAATCCCATTATGTATCCGGGGAGAAAATTTGGTTCCGTATTTATTTGGTAGATGCTTTTTCTCATTTGCCGGAGACAGCCAGTCGTTATGTGTATGTAGAACTCATTAATCCTGTGGATTCAGTGGTTTCCCGGATCAAAATCCGGCCGGTGGATAGTTTATATTATGGAAGTATGAGTTTGCCGGAAAATTTAGCAGGAGGAAATTATGTCGTCCGGGCTTATACGAATTATATGTGTAGTTTAGGAGAGGAATATTTTTTTAGAAAGAATATTTATATCAGTAATCCTTTGGAGTTACAAATGCGGGCGAATGCGGAATTTTTACCTCCGGACGCTAAAGGGAAGCGGGAAGCCCGGATTTCACTTGTAGATTTGCGGAAAAAATGTAAATTGTCTCCCACCCAGCTCTCTATATGGCTGAATCGGGAAAAATTGGATTATACTTGGGTTGCTCGGGATAGTGTGGCTAAAATTAATTTCAGATTGCCCGGGGAAGAAAAGAGTAATCACTTCTATATTGAGGCCGGGAATTATCATCAGTTTATCGTTATTCCCCGCGGACAACAGGATTTTGACGTGTCTTTTTTTCCGGAAGGGGGATATTTGCTGGAAGGGACTGCCTGCCAGGTTGGATTTAAAGCTTTGAATAATGAGGGAATATCAGAAGAAGTTTCGGTGGATGTTTTCGATCAGGACGATAATTTAGTCGTTTCCGCTCATACATTTCACAAAGGCATGGGATCGTTTTTGTTTTCTCCGGAATCGGGGAAAAGCTATTATGCGGTTTGTAAAGACAAGCGGGGCCAATCCAAACGATTTGAGCTTCCGCAAGCCCGAAAGGAGATGTATTCTCTCAGAATAAACCGTTGGAAAAAAGGAAAATTCTTGGTTTCTGTTTTAAAATCGGCAGATATAAAGGATACGAAATCCCTTTTTTTGCTTGCCCATTCGAGAGGAGAGGTAAAATATGCAAAGCCTTGGGATTTTTCGGATGATTTTATCTCATTCGATGAAAAGAGTTTTCCTTCCGGAATCGTGCAATTTGTCTTATTGGATACTGAAATGAATCCTTTGAGCGAACGCTTGATTTTTTGTTTGAATGATGACCAGGCGGTGGTTACCTATAAAACGGAATCCCCTTCTTATGGAAGCCGGGAACATGTAAAAGCTCATATTCGGGCAACAGATTCGGAAAAACGTCCTTTAACGGGTAATTTTTCAATAGCAGTTACGGATGACAGGGATGTAATTGTAGATACGAATTACACCCTATTGAGTAACCTCTTACTTACTTCTGAGTTGAAGGGAAATATAGAGGATCCGGCTTTTTATCTGCAAAAAGATAACCGAAAGGCCAGAGCTGCCCTCGATGTGTTGATGTTGACGCAGGGATGGAGACGTTACCGGATCCCGGAAGTGATTCGGGGGAAATTCCAACTGCCTTCTTCTTCTTTGGAAATAGGTCAGGAGATTGCAGGAGAAGTTCGTACAATCGGTTTGTTTAAGAGTAAACCTATGAAAAAAGGGAAAGTATCGGCTATGTCCATGCAAGCAAATTATTTGAATCTGGTCGAGACCGATGAAAATGGAAAATTTCAGATCAATGGATTTGAATTTCCGGATAGCACTGAGATAATCCTTCAGGCTCTGACGACAAAAGGGAAACCTGGGGTCGAATTGATCGTATACCCCGATTCTTTTCCAGCTGTGGTAATGCCTGTTCCGACCTATACCGAAATGAAAGAAGAAGTAATGCCGGGAGCTGTAGAAAAAGCAGATCGAAAGTATACTTATGAGAATGGAATGCGGATGATTTATCTGGATGAGGTAACGGTGAGGGGTGTATACAAGGAAAAGCAGGAAATTCAGATCAACGAAATTTTGGCTACCTCTACTTTTAATGCGAAAGACATAGAGGAAATGGGAGCTACGCGGGTAGAAGAGGTATTAATGCGGGTACCAGGAGTTCGGGTCGGCGTGGATGGGAAAATCTATATTCGTACTCCTACTTCCATTTACGATAGTTATATACCTCCTCTGGTGGTTATCGATGGAATGGAAATAGATGATCAAAGCTATGCGGATCCTTATTATAATCCGTTTGAGAGTGTGAATATGCAGGATATCGCCCGGATCGAAGTTATCAAAGTAGGCGGGGGAAAGGGAGCTTATCGTTTGGGGAAATCAGGGATGATTGTAATTACACGGAAAAAAATAGATGAAATGGCAGCTGATAAAGTACAATATAATGTAAAACAGATTACCCCTTTAGGGTATCAAAAACCTGTGGAATTTTACTCCCCCAAATATGAATTGGCGAAAGAAAAAGAAAATGGAAAACCGGATTTGCGTACGACTTTGTTCTGGAAGCCGGACGTAAAACTTTCGGATAAAGGACGGGCCGACATCGATTTTTATACGGCGGATGGTTATTCCACTTACTCTGTAGTGATAGAGGGGGTTACCGCTGACGGCAAATTAATCCGTACAGATGGAAAAATTTATATGGAGTAATTTATTTCCGGGTAACGGGTTTGACAGACATACCGGGGCGGACGCTCATGAGGGCTTCTACTACATAGCGGTCGTCCCGGCGTATGCCACTGATGATTTGCCGCATCCCATCGGATTCGAGTACCCCGACTGTCACCGGTTTTAGTTCAACGCGGTTATCCCGGTCTATAATGTAAACAAAACGTCCGGTTTGATTCGTCCCGATGGAGGATTCCGGAATTAAAAGAGCATCTCTGACATTTCGGTAAGGAACGGAAATGGTGACGTACATGCCGCTGAGTAGTTCTTCGTGTGGATTTTCGATGATCGCCCTTATATTCACAGTTCCCGTTTGTAAATCCACATTGGGCGAAGTGTAATCGAGTTCGCCTTTCCATTGCCGATGTGGGTCAGCGGCATCTGTGACCGTCAGAAAACGAAGCGGGTCGTTGGGGGATAAATTTGCCTTTACCGGAGGCAAGTTCTGGTATTCAGCATAGGCCATATTGAAGTAAGCATACATGCGTTTGTCTTTATAGGTTGTAGCCAATGTGGTCGGTTGTACGGATCCTGCAACAAAATTTGCCTGATCGACCAAATTGCGGCTGACGCGTCCGTCAAAAGGAGCTTTAATATAACAATAATTTAAATTGATACGGGCCGTATTCAACTGGGCCCTGGCATTATCCAGGCTGGCCAGTGCCGAATTATAGGTGGACTGGGCCTGCAGATAATCGATTTCACTGATTGCTTTTGTTTGTACGGCTTCTTTCATCCTTTCGTAGGAAGCTTTTGCATAAGCTAATTGGGCTTCTGCACTTTTTACCTGAGATTCCGCCGCTTTTACCTGATCGATATAAGGTTTGGGTTCAATGACAAATAATAATTGGCCGGCTTTGACCAATTGTCCGGGCGTATAGAGGATTTTTTCCAAAAAGCCGGAAACCCGGGCTACTAAGTTAACGGTTTGTTCTGCTTCCAGGTAGGCCGGATACTCATAAGTATAGGTCACATTTTCTTCTTCCGGCGTATTTACCAGAATTTCAGGGACAGGGGCCGCTTTTTGAGCTTGTTCTTTCTTCCCCTGTTCTTTCCGGCATCCTCCTGCCAGAAATGCCAGGAGAAGAAATAAATATATTCCTTTTTTCGTATAAATGCTTTTTTTCATATGTTCTTTTTTAATTGTTCTCTTCCCATCCTCCTCCCAGGGCTTTGTATAATTGTATCAGATAGAGTAAAGTATTGCTTTCTGCAGTGACAAGTGCATTTTGGTAATTGAAGACATCTCTTTGGGAATTCAGGACATTTTGATAATCGGAAAGTCCTTGCCGGTAAAGTTCTACCGCGAGAGAAAGTGTCTCCTGGGCTTGTTGGTAAGCCTCCCGGTCTGCTTGCAATTGCTGTTGGGATTTATTATAGGACATCAGGGCGTCGTCTATTTCCTGTAAGGCAGAAAGGACGGTATTGTTGTAGTCGTTTATTCCCTCTTCCAGTTGTAACTGTGCTGTACGTGTTGTCTCTACAAGTCGTCTGCCGCTAAAAAATGTCCATTTGATGGCCGGGCTGATCTGCCAGTCCATATTTTCTTTGCGAAAGAAATGTTCAAATTTGTCGGACCCGAAGCCGAATGATCCTGTAAGGTAAAATTTAGGATACCAGTCGGAACGGGAGGCTCCGACAGCGGCAGCCAAAGCGTCCATGGTTCTTTCTGCCGAACGAATATCGGGCCGGCGGCGGATGAGTTCTGCCGGAATGCCGGCAACTCTTATATTCGCATTCGTAGGTAAAGGGCGTATTCGGAACAATTGCCGCTTCAAGCTGTCGGAATATTCCCCTGTCAGTACGCAAAGGCTATTGATTTGACTGTAAATGGCAGCTTCTATTCCGGGGATAGCGGCTTGGGTTTGTAAATATAAACTTTGAGCTTGAGAAACGTCTAAGCGGGAAGCTAAACCGGTATTGAACCGGGTAGTGGTGAGGTCTACTATTTGTTTTTGAGAAGCCAGATTCTGCCGGGCTACTTCCAACTGGGTTTGATAGGTGCGTAAATTGATATACGTAGAGGCTAACTGAGCAATTAAAGAGACCATGACACCCCGGTAATCTTCTTGGGAAGCATAGTAATATTCTCTTTGCGATTTGACATTTTTGCGTATGCTTCCGAAGACATCGATCTCCCAACTCATGTTTAAAGCAGCCTGACCGATGTAATTTCGTTCGTTGATGTGTTCAATCCCTAAACTATTTTTTTCGGGAGTATAAGAACTCGAAAAACTAAGCTCCGGATACCAGGCACTTTGTTGAATACGCATCCGGGCTTTTGCTAATTCAATGTTTTTAATGGCATTGAGTAAATTGTAATTGTTGTTTATGGCTTGTGGAATAAGTGAATCCAACATCTTGTCGCCAAACAATTGCCACCAGGTATCGTTACTGGGCAATTGTTGCTGTAAATTCACCAATCGGGCTGTTGTATCCGTCTGAGCAGCAATTTCGGAGACATAACAACAGGATAAACAAAGAAAAAAAATCCTGAATAGGCGTAATACAAAGACGGTTGTCATGTGCTAAATATTAAATTTATACAGACAACTATACGGGAGAAAGTGAAAGAAAGTTTAAAAAGAAAGAAAAAGGAAGAGTAAGTTTAACTTTAATATCGTTTTTTTATACCTCTCCTTCTTTTCATTTTTCATTTTTGCCTTTTTTACTTTCGATTTCTTTTAAATTTTCCATTTTCTTTTTTCGAAGAAAACCGTTTATATCTTCCAGATGCTCTGTTACTTTCTTGTTCCCGAATTCATATACTTTTTTTACTAAACCATTCAGAAAATCCCGGTCGTGGGACACGACAATTAAAGTACCGTCAAAGTCCAGAAGGGCATTTTTAAGTATATCTTTGGTTTTGAGATCCAGATGGTTAGTCGGTTCATCTAAAATCAGGAGGTTTACAGGTTGTAATAAAAGTTTTATCATGGCTAAACGGGTACGTTCTCCCCCTGATAATACTTTTACTTTTTTATCGATATCGTCTCCGCTGAACATAAAAGCCCCCAACAGATTTTTTGTATTGCTTTTCAATTCCAGGGGTGTTACGTCGTCAACCGTTTGAAATACTGTTAATTCTTCGTCCAGTAGAGAAGCTTGATTCTGGGCGAAATAGCCAATCTGTATGTTATGTCCTAATGTGAGTGTACCGGAATAATCCGTGATTTCACCCATGATGCACTTGACAAGAGTGGATTTTCCTTCCCCATTACGGCCTACAAAAGCAACTTTTTCTCCTCTTTCGATGGTAAAAGTTGCCTTATTAAATACCTCATGTGTTCCGTAATGTTTAGAAACTTCCTGGGCAATTACCGGATAACTTCCAGAACGGGGAGAAGGAGGGAATTTTAATCGCAAAGCAGAAGTATCTTCTTCATCTACTTCAACCAGGTCCAGTTTTTCAAGCATTCTTACCCGGGATTGAACCTGCAGCGTTTTGGAATAGGTTCCTTTGAATCTTTCTATGAATTCTTTGGTCTCGGCAATCATTTTCTGCTGTTCGTCGTAAGCTTTTTGTTGCTGGGCACGCCTTTCCTGCCGTAAAATCAGGTATTGGGAGTAATTCACTTTGTAATCGTAAATCCGGCCCATGGTAACTTCTATGGTACGGGTGGTGATATTGTCTACAAAAGTACGGTCGTGAGAAATAAGGATGACAGCTTTTCCGTTTGTAATCAGAAAATCCTCTAACCATTGTATCGAATCGATGTCCAGGTGGTTGGTCGGTTCATCTAGAAGTAATACATCCGGATTTTTCAGTAACATTTTGGCCAGTTCAATCCGCATGCGCCATCCTCCGCTGAAATCACTGGTAGGCCGGTTGAAATCTGTACGTTGAAACCCTAATCCCTTTAACGTCTTTTCTACATCGGCTTCGAAATGAGTGAGATCTATGCTGTAAAATTTTTCACTTAGAGCAGCGACTTCTTCGATTAATTTATAGTATTCCGGGGAATCGTAGTCTGTACGTTCTGTGAGTTGGCGGTTCAAATCTTCGATTCTTTTTTCCATGTCAAACAGATGGGCAAAAGCTTGGGAAGCTTCCTCAAATACTGTTCTCCCGTCGGCTGTCATCAAATGTTGGGGAAGATAAGCAACTGTTATATCCTTGGGAATCGTGACACTACCTCGGGTAGGCTTCTTTGCTCCTGCCAGTATTTTAAGTAAGGTCGATTTACCGGCTCCATTTTTTCCCATAAGGGCAATTCTGTCTTTTTCGTTAATTTGAAACGACACATCTTTAAAAAGAATGCGGTCGCCAAAGTCTACTGTTAATCCGTCTACTGAAATCATGATTTAAACTGTCCGAAGGTTTATCTGTATGGGAAATTTTGAATAATCTTCTCTCCTTTCCTTTTACGAAGGGGCAAAGATAGGGAAAAAACTGAAAAATAAGGCGGAATTTATACAAACTGCTGGCGAAAAGGCGAAAGGAGAAAAAAACGATCGGGTTGTAATGGTATTGCATTTTGGCTTTCTTTCCGGTTTTCCTGACCTTTTGTATTTTACTATTTATAGAGATAATAAAATTTTTGTTATACTGTCGAACAAGGAGATGATTTTTGTTCCTTAAAAAACTTTAAGCGGTAAAAAAGCTATTTTTGTTACTTTTTTGAGCGAGAAGGGGAATTTTCTACACTTTCGTAGAATTTTTCTACAGTTTATTGGGATGAAGTAAGATTTTTAAATGGATAATATATTGATTTATAGTGTATTATTCCTTTTTGTTCAATGTGGCATATTATTTTCAATACTGAATTTAGCAGGATAATAATAAAACAGGATTATGAGGAGAAATTATGTAATTTTGGGAGCAGTATTCATGGCTGCTTTAATAGGTGGATGTAAAAAAGAAAAGGAACCGGAGAAGGTTGTGGTGAAAATGGAAAAGGCGGGGACGGACAATGTGGAGATATACGGGGAGTATGTTGGACGAATCCGGGCTAGGCAGTTTGTAGAAGTGCGGGCGAGAGTGGAGGGATATTTGGAAAACATGCTTTTTGAAGAAGGGAAACGGGTAGAACGGAATCAGCCTTTATTTATAATAAACCGGGCTCAGTATAAGGCGAGAGCAGATAAAGCTGATGCTCAGTTGAAAAAGGATTTGGCACAGGAAGCTAAGGCGGAGCGAGATGTACAGCGTTTACGTCCGCTTTATGTACAGAAAGCAGCCAGTCAGTTGGATTTGGATAATGCCATAGCAGCTTATGAAAGTGCCCGGGCGAGTGTTGCTATGAGCCGGGCGGATTTGGCGCAGGCGAACCTGGAATTAGGTTATACTACGGTGCGGTCGCCGATTTCCGGATATATAAGTGAACGTTATGTAGATATAGGGACTTTAGTGGGCCCAGGGGCAAAATCTTTATTGGCGACAGTTGTGGAAAGTGATGTCGTTTTGGTCGATTTCAGTCTTACGGCTCAGGATTATCTCCGGAGTTTACAGCGAAATGTTAAGTTGGGAGAAAAAGATACCAGTCGTTCCTGGCAGCCTAACATTACTGTGACGTTGGCAGATAATTCAATATATCCTATCCGGGGATTGGTAGATTTTGCCGAGCCACAAGTAGATCCGAAAACCGGTACTTTCAGTGTACGGGCTGAATTAGCGAATCCGGAGCGGAAATTATTACCCGGACAGTTTACAAAAGTGAAGTTATTATTGGATGTCCGGGAGAATGCTGTGGTCGTTCCGGCGAAAGCAGTAGTTATTGAAAAAGGAGGGGCTTATGTCTACGTCGTCCGTAGGGACAGTACAGCCGAAAAGCGCTTTATAGAAATTGGACCTGAGGTCGGTAACCAGGTTGTGGTGGAAAGAGGTTTAGGACGGGGGGAGACGGTTGTGACAGAAGGATATCATAAAATTACTCCTGGGGTGCTGGTTATTCAGGAACCGGAGCCGGCAACAGAAACCGGAAAAGATTCGATCGTCGGTATGTTGAGAAGAAGAGAAGGAGGGGAAGCATGAAACCGACGTTCTTTATTGATCGGCCGATATTTTCGGCTGTATTGTCTATCTTAATTGTGATTGTAGGGTTTATCGGCTTATTTATGTTGCCTGTGGATCAGTATCCGCAAATTACCCCTCCAGTTGTAAAAGTTTCTGCTTCTTATCCGGGAGCCAGTGCCATAACTGTTTCTCAAGCTGTAGCTACGCCGATCGAACAGGAATTGAATGGAACACCCGGTATGTTGTATATGGAATCGAGCAGCAGCAACTCGGGCGGATTGACCATTGATATTACCTTTGATATTTCTGCCAATCCGGAATTGTCCGCGGTAGAGGTACAAAATCGGGTGAAATTGGCAGAATCCCGTTTGCCGGCGGAGGTCGTGCAAAATGGTATTAAAGTAGAAAAACAATCTGCCAGTCAGTTGATGACGATTTGTTTGCGTTCTTCTGATTCCCGTTTTGATGAGATTTACCTCAGTAATTTTGCTACAATCAACGTTTTGGATATTTTGAGACGTATTCCCGGAGTAGGGCGGGTATCGAATATCGGAAGCCGTTATTACGGAATGTGTATTTGGGTAATGCCCGATCGTTTGGCGAATTTCGGACTGACAGTCCAGGATTTGCAAAATGCCTTGAAAGATCAGAACCGAGAATCTGCAGCGGGAGTGTTGGGAATGCAGCCTATGGAAGGTGCCGATATCACTATTCCGATCACAACTCAGGGGCGTTTGTCTACGGTCCAGGAATTTGAGGAAATTGTAGTTCGTGCCAATGCCGACGGCTCACTGATTCGTCTTCGGGATGTGGCAAGAGTTTCTTTGGAAGCTTCTTCCTATGCTACTGAAAGTGGTATTAATGGGGAAAATGCAGCAGTGCTGGGAATTTATATGCTCCCGGGGGCCAATGCTATGCAGGTTGCCGAAGATGTAAAAGCGGCAATGAAGGAAATCAGCCGTGATTTTCCCGAAGGATTAAGTTATGATATACCTTTTGATATCACTACTTATATTTCAGAATCTATACATGAGGTATATAAAACCTTATTTGAAGCTCTCGTATTGGTTATTTTAGTGGTGTTCCTGTCTTTGCAGAACTGGCGGGCCTCCCTTGTTCCTTTGGTTGCCGTTCCTATCTCTTTAGTCGGAACTTTCGGAGTGATGCTAATCTTGGGTTTCTCTTTAAATATGCTTACTCTCTTGGGATTGGTATTGGCCATCGGGATTGTTGTGGATGATGCTATCGTAGTGGTAGAGGCTGTAGAGAGTTATATGGAAAAAGAGGGGTTATCCCCTTATGAGGCTACTAAAAAAGCAATGCATGGATTAACAGGAGCTTTAGTCGCCACTTCTTTAGTTTTGGCCGCTGTTTTCGTACCGGTAAGTTTCTTGGGAGGGATAACGGGAATGCTTTATCGTCAGTTTGCGGTGACAATTGTTGTATCTGTTTTGATTTCCTTAGTCGTCGCTTTGACTTTAAGTCCGGCGATGTGTGCTCTTCTATTGCGTCCTTCTTCGGGACAAAAGAATAGAGTATTTCAAAAAATCAACCGATGGCTGGCTACGGGAAATCACAAATATACGGGTTTGGTCGAAAAAGCGAGTCGGAATTCCAGACGTATTTTAGCCGGTTTTGGAATGGTGCTGATCGCTATATTTGTTTTGAACCGGGTTGTACCGGGAAGTTTTATTCCTGAAGAAGATCAGGGGTATTTTAAGGTGGAATTGGAGTTGCCGGAAGGGGCAACTTTGGAGAGAACGCGGGAGGTAACCAACCGGGCTGTGGATTATATCAAAAATCATCCGGCAGTAGCTTATGTACAGAATGTAACCGGCAGTAGTCCTAGAGTAGGAACGAATCAGGCTCGTACAGAATTGACGGTTATCCTTCAGTCTTGGGAGAAAAGGAAAGGAAATAAGATGTCGGTAGAAGAGGTAATGGCGGATGTACGGGAAGAATTTTATCATTATCCGGAAGCCAAAGTATATTTGTCGAAACCTCCTGTAATTCCGGGCTTAGGAACTTCAGGCGGATTTGAACTACAGATAGAAGCAAGGAACGGAGCCTCTTTTGAAAATTTAGTCAGTGCAGTAGATACTTTTATGAAATATGCGGTAAAAGAAAAGGCATTGACCGGACTTTCTTCTTCTTTGCAACCTGAGATACCACAATTGTATTTTGACGTAGATAGGGATAAAGCTAAATTTTTAGGAATTCCCATGGCCGACATTTTTTCTACCATGAAAGCTTATACGGGCTCTGTATATGTAAATGATTTCAATATGTTCAACCGGGTATATCGGGTATATATTCAGGCAGAAGCACCTTATCGTATGCATAAAGATGACATCAATTTGTTTTTTGTAAGGGCTTCGTCCGGAGAAATGGTGCCTTTGACGGCTTTGGGGGATGCTGAGTATACGACAGGGCCCGGAAATATTCGTCGGTTTAATATGTTTAGTACCGCTGTCATTCGGGGAGCAGCTGCTTCCGGTTATAGTTCGGGGGAAGCAATGAGAGTGGTGGAAAATATTGCAGAGGAACATTTATCCGATAATATCGGGGTGGAATGGAGTGGACTTTCTTATCAGGAAAAAAAGGCTGAAGGTCAGATGGGAATTATTATGTTGCTGGTATTTGTGTTTGTATTCCTTTTCTTGGCGGCTTTATATGAAAGTTGGTTGGTTCCGATAGCTGTTTTATTGTCTTTGCCGGTGGCTGCGTTAGGCGCTTATTTGGGAATATGGGTGTTTGGCTTGGAGAACGATGTGTATTTTCAGATCGGGTTGGTGACTTTAGTCGGGTTGGCTGCAAAGAATGCAATCTTAATCGTCGAATTTGCACAGGTAGAAATGGAGAGGGGAGTAGATGCGTTAAAGGCTGCTCTTACAGCTGCCAGTTTGCGTTTCCGGCCGATTTTGATGACCTCTTTAGCTTTCGTCTTAGGTATGTTACCTTTGGTTATGGCCTCCGGTCCGGGGTCTGCTAGCCGGCATTCTATCGGTACGGGAGTATTCTTCGGTATGTTGGCTGCTATTACGCTAGGAATTGTGATGGTTCCCTTCTTCTTTGTGATGATTAACCGGACGAAAAGCAAGATGAAACATAAATTGCAGGCATTACACTTAAAGGAAAAGTGTGGAGCCCGAATGATAGAATGGATGAAGGACATAAAAAATAAAACAAGATAAATCTGTAAAACTTTTCCATATAATCTTCGGGAAAAGATAAGGGTTTTATGGGATGGCTTAAAGGAAAATTGTAACGATATGAAACAAATATATCTAATCGGAATTAGTTGTATTTTACTCGGAATACTTCTTTCTTCCTGTAAATTGGGGAAAGAGTATGTCCGGCCGGAATTAAATCTGCCTGCAGACTTTGAAAAAGGACAAACGATAGATTCGGTTTCGGTAAGCGAGTTAAAATGGTGGGATTTATATACGGATACTGTTTTACAAGGGTTGATTCGTAAAGCTTTGTTATATAATAAAGATATGCAAATGGCTGTTGCCCGTATTAAAGAAACGGAAGCGTCTAAACGGATAGCGAAGGCGGATTTATTTCCGAAAGTAGACATTAAAGTGAGTGGGCAACGGGATTATGATTATACGCCTGAAAATATATTTGAGGCCAAAGGTTTATTGTCTTGGGAAATTGATCTTTGGGGAAAATTACGTTGGGGAAATCAGGCGGCTATAGCGGAGTATTTGCAGTCTGTAGAAGGACAACGGGCTTTACAAATGACGATTATTGCTCAGGTCGCTCAGGCTTATTTTGAATTGAGTGCTTTGGATGAAGAATTGAAAATCGTACGTCAGACACTGGAAGCTCGTAAAGAAGGTGTTCATTTGGCAAAATTGCGGTATGAGGGGGGAATGACTTCCGAAACATCTCTGCGGCAGGCTCAGGTAGAATTGGCCAGAACAGCTACTTTAGTGCCGGATTTAGAGAGAAAAATTCATTTAAAAGAAAATGATATTTCTTTGTTGACGGGGCAATATCCGGGACAGATCGGCAGGGGAGAAGGCATTTTGAAACAAAATTTGCCCCGTACTCTCCCTACGGGTTTGCCATCTACTTTATTGGAACGCCGGCCGGATATTCGGGAAGCGGAGTTTAAATTGAAGGCTGCTCATGCAAAAGCAGGTTTACAATATACCAGTTTATTTCCTAAGATTCCGTTGTCGGCTCAGTATGGTTTGGAAAATAACCACTGGGAAGGATTTTTTCAGTCACCTTTCTTTTTCCTGGGAGGACAGATATTGGCTCCTTTGTTCAATATGGGAAAGAACCGGGCTCAACTGAAGGCGGCGCGGGCTGTAGCTGAACGGGAAGGATATACTTATGAAAAAGTTGTTCTGACAGCATTTAAAGAAGTAAACGATGCCTTAGTCTCTTCGCGGAAAATTGAGGCTATCCGGGAATCTAGGGATAGTTTAGAAGAGGCGGCTCGTTCTTATCTGGAATTGGCAAATTTGCAGTATATCAACGGGGTAATTGGTTATATCGATGTATTGGATGCTCAGCGGGGTTACTTTGATGCTCAAATCGGTTTGAACAATGCCGTGAGAGATGAATTAATCGCGATTGTAAACCTTTATAAGGTACTGGGTGGCGGCTGGGAACCCCAAGAGTAAATTTCCCCTTCGAGAAACGTTTTTTCTTTTCCTTTCCCCCACGGGGACGGACCTTTTGGAGCATTTTGAGGTGTAGTATATAAAAAAGGAATAAAATAAATTATTCTTCCTCCCTCTTTTCCAATATTTTACATAGATAGTAGATTTTGGATATATTGAATTTTAATTCTTGAAATGCCCCAAAAGGTCCGTCCCCGTGGGGCGTTAATTATTTTTATGATAATTCTCCACCTCTTCAGAATAGGAAAGTGTATTTTTGTATGCAGAATAATTGCGTATAAATGTATTGAATAGAAGCATGGGAGAACATATTTCTTTTCGGAGAAATGAGGGTTTGATTACAGTAAAACCGTATTGGAAAGGGAATCCAGTGGTGAAGGGACGATTTGTAAACCGCCAGCCTCATACGACTCATGGTATCGGAAATATTTTAAAATGGCGTTTTTCTCCTAATCCGCAGCGGAAAGAAAAAAAACGTGAAAAGTGGGAACCTTCATTAAAATATTTACATTCTTTGGAGAATCTTCCGGGGGATTCTCTGGTATGGCTCGGGCATAATTCCTTTTTTATGCAGATTGCCGGGAAACGGCTGATGTTTGACCCGGTTTTTGGTAATATTCCTTTTGTAAAGCGACGGAGTAAATTACCTGTAGATCCTGCTATATTTAAAAATATAGATTATCTCTTATTAAGTCATGATCATTTTGACCATTTGGATAAAAAGAGTATAGCTTGTCTGTATAAAAATAATCCTCATATGAAGGTTTTTTGCGGACTGGGAATGGAAGAACTGCTAAAAGGATGGTTTCCGGATTTGGCGGTGATAGAAGCGGGATGGTACCAGCAAATAGAAGATAATGGCTTGAAGATTACTTTTTTGCCTGCCCAGCATTGGAGTAAACGATCGGTACACGACAGCGGTCAGCGGTTGTGGGGAGCTTTTATGTTACAGGGAAATGGACTTTCTCTCTATTATAGTGGCGATACGGGTTATTCCAAGCATTTTACGGAAATACCTGAACTTTTTGGGGCGCCGGACTATGCATTGTTGGGTATAGGAGCTTATAAACCCCGTTGGTTTATGCAACCTAATCATATTTCTCCTTACGATTCGTTGACAGCTTCTACAGAAATGCAGGCTTCTATTACAATTCCCATGCATTATGGAACTTTTGACCTTTCCGATGAACCTTTGAGTGATCCTCCCAAAGTGTTTGCTGAAGAAGCTCGAAGGAGGAATATTCCTATCGCCTTGCCGGCTTTAGGAGAAATTGTGAAATTGGAAAAGAAAAAATAAGTTTGTAATTGTTAGAAATTTCTTTTTTTGTCAGGGAAGTTTCCGTTTTTAAGGAAAACTTTCCTTTCCATTGAGGTATTTTCTGTACCTCTCTTTTGTTATTATTTCTTTATCTTTTATTCTCTTTCCTGTCTCGGGTAAGGTGGCAAAGTTTTTGTTATCATTTCTTTATCGATTCCGATAGTAGGGTGGATTGACTATAAACAGGTATTTATGAATGAATTGTTCCTTTCCGAGGATTTATGGCAAACTTTCATTATAGAGGAAAATTTTCAGAGGCGGCGTATGCCTTATGCCGATTTAAAACGGAATTTTATCGTAGGGCCCGAAATAAAGGGGAGTTTTTTAGAAATGTATAAAAATCCTTGTCGTTTAAAAGCTGGGATATTTGTCCTTTGTTTACAAGGGGAATTAAAAGCGGCAATTCATGGAAATTTATGGGAAATTCGGAAAAATGATTTTATTGGGATAATGCCGGGAAGTGTTATTCAGTATTATCAGCAGTCTGCCGATTTGCGAATTTGTTTTGTCGCTTTTTCTTCTTCTGTTATGGAAAGCATGAATTTTCAGCAATTGACAATAGATTTTGTATCTGTGATGCAGGAAAATCCGGTTTTAAGTTTAGAAGAAAAAATAGCAACTTGGTTTAAGGATTATTTTCATTTACTTGCCCGGGCAAACGGTTTGGTAAAGGACAATTTACCTCTGGAAATTGTAAAAAATATATTACAATCTCTTTTGTGTGGAGTAGATTTTTTATATACAAATCATTCGTGGAGTAAGCAAATATTGAGCCGGGGAGAAGAGATATACAGAGATGTACTCAGGGCCGTAAGACAGCACTATTGTAAGGAGCATTCCGTAATTTTTTATTCCAATCTGTTGAATATCTCTCCCCAACATTTGGGAGCTACTGTCCGGCGGGTGTCCGGTTATACTTTTTCTGATATCCTTGCCGGAATAGTCATTACCGATGCTAAGGCACAACTTCGGTCTACTGAATTTTCGATACAAGAAATCGCCTATTCATTAGGATTTCGCAATACTTCATTTTTCGGAAAATATTTTAAGCGGTATGTCGGAATTAGTCCCCAAAAATACAGAGAAGGAACAGAACCTAAAAATGAACGGTTAGGAGCAGCTGAAAATTACTAACTTTTTCTTTCTCTTTTCCCAGAAAAAGTGTTTACATTTGAATTCTTCAATTGAATAAATAGTTTTTAAGGCATTCTATACGTATTATTTCAATGGAAAGAATATGAAAAACACTTTATTTATTTTCGGTTTATTTTTCTTGTTAGGAGCTTGTTGCCATAAAACGCATCAGACCGATTTAAAAATTATGAGTTTTAATGTTCGTTATGATACACCCCGGGACAGTATGAATAATTGGCAATACCGGAAAGAGGAAGCAGGAAAAATGCTGAATTATTATGCTCCGGATATAGTGGGGATGCAGGAAGTGCTGCATAATCAGTTGGAGGATATGAAGTCCCGTTTGCCACAATATACAGCTATAGGTGTAGGCCGGGAAGATGGTAAGGAAGGAGGGGAATACAATCCTTTATTTTTCAAAACCGGTCGTTTTGAAGTTTTGAAGAGTGGGAATTTCAGTTTGAGCGAAACTCCTGAGAAAGTGGGAATAAAAGGCTGGGATGCGGTTTGTAAGCGTATAGCAACTTGGGCTATTTTTAAGGATAAGGAGAGTGGTGTAGAATTTATGGCTTTAAACACCCACTTGGATCATAAAGGAGAAGTGGCTCGTCAGGAAAGTGCCCGTTTATTAGTAAAACAAATAACGGCTTTGGCAGAAGGTCGTCCGTTTGTTATGACTGGGGACTTTAATACGATCCCGGATTCGGATATTATAATGTTGTTGACAGAGGGAGGAAAAGTAAAAAATGCCAAGTTGGAAGCAGCCTTGGTGTATGGGCCGGAATGGACTTTCCATGATTTCGGAAGACTTCCTCAGACAGAGAGAACGTGGATTGATTATATTTTTATTTCACCCGGCCTACAGGTAAATAAATTCCGAAATATTACCGATATCCCGAATACAGGCTTTTTGTCCGATCATAATCCGGTCTTTGCAGAGATTACTATTCAAAAATAAAACGAGCGAATAAGCTGTTCGGATGGGGAGCAGGGATAAGCATTCGGAAAATTTATTTTTAAAACAAGGGATAAATACCTTTCCGTTAGGAATGAATGGACACTCTGCTAAAAAAGAAATCAGCATTTTTGAATGATCTTTATATATCAAAGCGCGGATCTCTTCAGCAGCGTAATTATTGGAAAGGAGTTGCCGTCAATAAAAACTTCCCGGATATTTAATCGGACGTATCTTCTTTTTCTGCATCTATTACTTCCGTTTCATCTTCGTCGGGCGGTTCTCCGTCTGTGTATTTGGGTTCCAGTTTTTCTTTATGCCCGTTTCCCATCCGGGTAAAATTATCCGGTGTTTCATCGTTCACCTCCCGGACATTTTTTGAATAATCGAAATTACTTCTCATCTTACTTTTTTATTTCCTTTTTTAGGAACGTAATCCGGGAGAGAAGGTTATTTAATAAGCGGTAAATTAATATAAGGAAAGGTATAAATTACCAGTAGAGAACTAATCCTAGTATTCCGGACAAACAGATCATCAGTATCGGATGAATTTTATATTTCCAGGTCAGGAAAAAGGCTCCCAGAAAAATCAAAACACTTTTATAATCGATAAAATTTTCGTTGTTCATAAGCAATAACGCGGCCGCAGCAATCAATCCGACAGTCATCGGACGCAGACCGGTAAAGGCTGCGGCTACATATTTATTGTTTTTGAATTTGGCAAAAAAATAAGAAATAAGTAAGACCAATAAAAAAGAGGGTAAACAGACGGCAATGGTTGCAATGATAGAACCCCAGACATTTCCAGTGACGGTATAACCGATATAAGTAGCACTATTAATCCCGATAGGTCCGGGAGTCATTTGGGAGATAGCCACGACATCAGTGAATTCTTGTAAAGAAAGCCATTGATGTTTGTCCACAACTTCGTATTGAATCAGGGAAAGCATCGCATATCCTCCGCCAAAACCGAAAATCCCGATTTTCAGATATACCCACCACAACTGCCAATAGATCATGGTTTATTTGTCTTAATTTATATTCCTTTTTTCTTTATTTTATCTTTTATCCAAAACGTATATACGAGGCCGCCCACAATTCCAGCTAATACGATATAAGCGGGGGAAATACCGGCTTTCCAGATTAAAACAGCCCCGATCAAGGGAAAGATCAATTCCATGTGTTTTAATTTCAGTGCTTGCGCAGCGGAAAGACAGGGGACTAAGATAAGAGCTACTACGGCGGGGCGTATACCGTTAAAGACCTTTACTACCCATACATTATCCTGAAAATGATTAAAAAATAAGGCGATACCCAGAATAATAAAAAAGGAAGGTAATATCGTTCCTAAAGCACAAATAATACTGCCTGTTATTTTTTTCAATTTATATCCCACAAAAATGGAAATATTCACGGCAAAAATACCGGGTAAAGACTGGGTTACCGCAAATAAATCGATAAAATCCTGTTTATTCAGCCACCCCCGGTTTACCACTTCCCGTTCAATCAGGGGAATCATTGCATAACCTCCTCCGATAGTGAACATACCGATCTTGACAAATGTGAGAAAAAGCACCCAATACATATTGTTTTGTGAAAATATTATCCGTTGCCATGGATGGTACAAAGGTATAAAAAATGCCGGGAACCCTTCAGAAACATAGGAATAATTCAAATATAAGCTGACTTTCGTCTATAGGAAAAATCGTAGAGCGGAGTTATAGTCCCTACCCAGTGTTGCTTCTTACTTATTCTGAGCCGGTAGGAGTTTGTATTGTCGATGGGCAAGCAATAATTTAGCAAGGAAGAAAGGGAATTTTTCCGTCCCGTAGCTGTTGCCCTGTCTTTTGTAAAATCTTCAGCAGCATTCTTGTTTACTAGGGTTGCGCCTGTTTTTACAAAATTACCAGCTGTTTCTCTTTTCTGAAAACAAATAAACGCTCTTTCCTGACAGATAAATACGAATTTTTTCTGATTGTTCCAAAAATCACTAGGGGGAGAGGAATAACACCATATCAATTTAATAGATCAATGATAATAAATAGAAACATAATTCTTTATAAATGTAAATATTTTTTTTAGAATCAAGATGGAGTTGTCATTATATTTTCTTATTTTTAGAACATAATGATTTTGTATGCGTCTGAAATTAGAATTAAAATTAGTAGAAGGGACCACTCTGCCTTGTAATTATATGTACGAGTTGTCCAGTTGTTTATATAAAATTCTAAACGAAGGAAATCCGGAATTTACTTCCTGGTTGCACGACAGTGGTTTTTGCAAAGGGAAAAAGGCGTTTAAACTCTTTACCTTTTCTAATTTATACATACCTCGTTTTCAAATTGAGGGGGATCGGTTGAGGATTCTGGCGCATGCTATCCACTTAATCGTATCGTTTTATCCCATTGAAGCAATCGATGCTTTTGTAATCGGTTTATTCCGGAATCGGCGGATAGAAATCGGCGACCGGAAATCAAGGGTTATGTTGGAAGTTTCAACCCTTGAACGAATGCCCGAACCGGAGTTTGTTTCCCGTATGAGCTTTAAAACGTTGTCGCCCCTATTCCTTGAAGAGCAGTTTTCCGATTCCCGCCGCACGGTTCATTTACAGCCGGAGGATCCGAAATTTGCGGCATTACTGCATTTGAATCTGCTGGAGAAATACCGTGCTTTTTACGGTCAGGAGCCTGAGTCTTCGTGGCCGGAAACCCGCTTGCATCTATTATCGGTGCCGAAAGCCAAGACCATTGCTCTGAAAGCCGGAACGCTTCAGGAAACACGGGTGAAAGGTTATATGTTCCGATTCGAGCTGGAAGGACAGCCGGAACTCCTGCGTTTGGGGTATGATGGTGGCTTTGGAAGACTCAATAGTCAGGGATTCGGGTGTGTGGAGGTGATGGTTTCGTGCTAATAGTATGATGAATTTGTTGTTTGGCTGGCTTTTAAAATGAAAAAATTGAAACAGGAAGGGAGAAGGGACGAAGATATACTGGAATATTTCCCTAATGAGGATTTTGAGGGGGAGGTAGGACAGATAGACAGATGGAAGCGGATGATCTTAAAACTGATAAAGGATTATAAATAAAATAGCATCAGATGTAAATATTATTGTAGAATTGATTATGCTTCAAGAAATTAATAACTTTATGAATGCTCTTTCTCCGGAATTGAGACAGGCGGGACTAAAACCTAAGGAAGGGCTGCATGTTTTGCTGAAAGTTCAGGAAAAAGACGGGGTGCTTTTTATGGATGAAAAGTCGATTGAACGGGTGTGTCTGACCCGTAAGGCTACGGAGTTCGATGCTTCGTTTTTGCAGCGGTGTGCTGAATTGGCTCAGGTCGGTTGGTGTGTAAATACCAATAAATGTTTCGATTTGCCGGCAAAGGGAATTCATTCCTGTTCTCCTTATTGTGTAGCTTTAAAACGGGAGTCGTTGGAAGGAGGCGGAAAGTATTCGAAAGATAAAACCAAGATATACGATCGTATCAATGCTTATTTCGCTAATGCTTTGGCGTTTGTAGAAGAGGAAGGAGAGAAGGAAAGGATAAGCGTATTTCGGAATTTTATTCATTCACGAGAAAAGCTGAATGCTTTGTTCGGCTATTTTCAGGCAGATTTTGACGAGGTAAAAGATAAGGAGTATATTATTCTTTATTTAGATGAGGCGATTGAAAAATATCGTCAGATAAATGAACGGTATTTGTCGGATAAACTCTTCAATACGAATGAGTTTAACGTTATGGTAGGGGATGAGATATACGGAACCAGTGATTTTCTGAACGGGTTTCCGATGAAAAAGCCTTTTTTGTCACATCAGTCGGCGGTTTTTGATATTGCAGGACGCATTAGCGGAAAGATGGCGCGTAATCTTCATCATTTTCAGGAAATCATGTCCCGGAATATATTGCCTCGTCCGTTGCCGCTGTTTGTTTACCGGGAGGAATTACAAACGGAGGAACTTGCTATTTTTTCAAAATATCTGTCGGAAGGGAAAAAAATCGGTTATCAGGAAATTATCCGGGACTTGTATAAAAGTCATAAAGAAGATATCGGTGATTATTATCTGTTGTATTATTATGGTAATACCGTTTTTGATTTCGATTTTGTTTCCCGGTTCCGCTATGAGTTGAAGCAAGGGGATAAAAAATGTTGGGAAATAAAGGATTATTTTCAGGTGGATCTAGGGAAGAAAATTCTTCATGTTTTTGATTTGGAAGACAAGGTGTTACGGGTGATATTTAATAATTCGCTGATTACTCAGACAAAAGCCGGCGACATACAGCGGAAATATTTTGACGAGTTAGATCCGAAATATTGCAAGTCAGAGAATAACTATTTGCTGGTATTAAAGTACCGGAAAGCTTTTTACGATTATATCTATAAATCCAGAACGCAAGCGGTTACCCGGCTGATGTTCGATGATATCCTTTTGAGCGGTATTCTGGAGGATATCCGTCTGGATATGGTGAAAGAAAATCAACATTCTCAGCGTTGGAGTGTGTTGAGTAAGATGAACATTTGGTTCAGTCTGGCGGAAAATTTTGATATCCCATTTAAAACTACAGATACTATGGCAAGTAAATTAAAAAAACAAAGAGCATTTATGGCAGCTTTGTCGAAAGGAGAGGCTGAGTTGGAAAATGATGAACAGTATGCTTTTGCTGTCGGACAAGTGATTTATTATTTGCTGCATAAAAGTAAGACTACTGACAAAAGTTATAATCGGCTTGAACCTTTTTTGCAACAGGTGCATGCTTCCCAACTGAACAAAGCCATTGCCCGGCTTTTCTATATGTATAAGCATGAGAATTTTTCAGAGAATTTCCGTCGTCCTTTCGCTTCAGTGATGGCTTATCAAACGGAAGCAAATATGCAGGAGTATCTGCCGATGATGTTGGCCGGAATTTTTTCGGATAATCAGTTGTTTGCTAATGATAAATCAAAAGATACAGACGAAGAAAATTAATTTAAAAATAAAGAATCATGAGTGATACATTTAGAAACAGAGTATTTGGGTGTGTAGTCATCAAGTCCGTTAATTCCAATTATAATGCGGATTTTTCGCATCAACCCCGGACTTTACCCGATGGTACTGTTTACGCTACGGATAAAGCGTTGAAGTATACGGTACGGAATTATATCGACAAGAACTGGCCGGAGGAAAAAGTGTTTTATTTCAAAAGTTTGAATGAAGATATGCAGCCCCGGGATTTAGACCAGAATTATGTCCGGTTTTTCGGGGATTACCCCAAAGCAGATAAAAAAGAAGGGGTAAAAGTACGTAAAATGATTCTTAGTAATCTAATGAGTTGTCTGGATGTGCGTTTGTTTGGCGGCACTTTTGCCAGTAAAACAGCCAATCTTTCCATTCATGGTGCTGTACAACCGACACATGGGGTGAACCGGTATGTGGAGGGCATTATTTATTCGGAACAGATTGCTTCTCCTTTCCGGAATGGTGCAGAAGATATGCAAACTACTTTGGGCACTCAGTTTAAACTGAAGGAAGGGCATTATGTGCATCATTTTTCTGTGAATCCAGGTAATTTGGACGATATGACGGAGTTTGCCGGGAATCAAGGGTTGACACAGGAAGATATGGCTAAGTTGAAGGAAGCTTTGCGTTGCGGGGCTACTTTTTACGATTCTTCAGCCAAAGCAGGAACGGAGAACGAAGCATTGCTTTGGGTGGAATTGAAGGAAGGGTCTAAATTGGTTTTGCCTTCCTTGGTGGATTTGCTAAAAGTGAATGCAGAACGGGAAATCGATTTTTCCGAGGTCGGTAAGTTGTTACAAAAGGAAAATATTAAAAAGGAGATAGCTAAAATCGAATTGTATTATAACAAGGGGATTACGAAGGTAAGCCATGTACCGGAAGGAACGGTGGAACTTGAATTGAATGCGTTATGAGCAATCGTCATTTGATTTCATTTGATTTACAGGCGGATTTCGGTTTCTTTAAAAAGCCCGATTACAATGATGGGGTGCTACTGACTTACAATATGTTGCATAAGCCGGCTCTGCTGGGTATATTGGGGGCTATTATCGGCTTAGAAGGGTACAGGCAGAAAGGGGAATGGCCGGAATATTACCGACGCCTAAAAAATTTGCCGGTTGGGATAGAACCTTTGGAAGGCCGGCATGAGAAAGGAAGTTTCCGGAAATCAGTCGTAAAATATACCAATACGGTAGGATATGCCAATCAGGACGGTAATTTGTTGGTAGAGGAAAGTATGCTGATCCGGCCGGCTTATCGTTGTTATTTGCTACTGGAAGAAGAGAATGCCGATCACCGGAAGTTGTACGATTACATCCGGCAAGGTTGGGCGGAGTATGTGCCTTATTTCGGAAAAAATGAATATGCTGCCTGGTTTGGGGGAACGTTGCGGGAATATCGGTTTGAGGATTTTATCCCGGAAACGAATTTCCGGATTTCATCTTTGTTTATTAAAGAAGGCGTGCTGAGCGAAAAACAGGTAACAGCTAGTTTTTCCCTGTCGCTTATGGAAATGATTAATGAAAGCAGTTTTGTCTATTTTGAGCGTTTACCGATCGGGTTTCATCCGCTGCTGATGCAATATGAACTGGCAGATTTTGCTTATACAGACTGGATGATACAGGCTGGTACACAAATCGGAAATTTGTATAAACTGAAAGAGGGAGAAAAAACCAAAATTATTCAATTGTTTTAAAGGTGAAGATTTATCAGGAAATAGCACAGCAACAGATGGAATCATTGTTCGGAAATCTGAAAAATGACTCCTATCTGGCGCATATCTGCCCGGAGAAGCTTCCCGAAACATTGAAAGAGCATACCGAAAAAGTGGTGGAGAGGGCTTGTTGGTTGATAGGCCAACATGGGTTAGAGAAAGTGATCGACCGGTTAATAGTGGAAATTGCCGGGAAAGGGGCAGAGGGTATGCAGGAAGAGTTGAAACGGATGTTTGCCGCGGTTTTTGTATTTCATGATACCGGCAAAGTAAATGATAACTTTCAATGTCAACGGATGCTTAACCCGCTGTTTAAAAGACGGAAAACGGAAATGCTGGAGCCGCCTTATGGACATTCGTTTTTGGGGGCTTGGTTGTTTCTGTCTTTTATGTTGGATCGGGTGTGGAAAGAAACGGGTTTGACGGAAAAGGAAAAGAAGTGCTTGTTTGTATATGCCTTTCTCTTTTCTTATGTCATTCGGCAGCACCACAGTAGTGGACTGGGATATGCAAACGAGGAGGCTTTTCTGGAGTCATTTACCGGTTGTTATGAGGAATTGCAGATGTATCTGACTGTGTGGGGATTTGAGGGCGACTGGACGTATATAGAGACTGTGTTTAAGTATATTACGGGGATACGGAAGGAAACGGAGAAGATGCGGAAGATTTCTTTTGCGTTGTATGCTTTGATTAAACTGAATTCTTCTCTGTTGACAGCAGCCGATTATTTGGCGACTCATGAATATATGAACGGTTACGGGGTGAAAAATGCCGGAATTTTTCAGGATCGCCGGAGGGTGGAAGAAGTGATTTCCCATTTGAGAGGGTATAAGCATAACCGGGCTATTTATGAGCATTTGGAGGAATTTGTGTTTTCGCAACCTCAGGAAAGATCTAGTGATCATTTGAACCGGTTGCGAACGGAAATGGCGGTGGAAGTGATACAAACAATCCGTAAACATGCCGATGAGTGGTTGTTTTATATCGAGGCTCCTACCGGTGGCGGAAAAACGAATTTGTCGATGTTAGCTTTGACGGAATTGATGGCGGTGCATCCTGAGATTCAAAAAGTGTTTTATGTTTTTCCTTATACCACTTTGGTTACACAGACCTATCAGGCTTTAAGAGCAGCTTTGGGATTGAATTCTTCGGAATTGGCAGAATTGCATTCCAAGGCGGCTTTTAAGGAAGATGAGGAGGAAAAGGAGGATGGTTTGTATGGCGGTAAGCAACAGGATTATATCGACCGCTTGTTTGCTCTTTTTCCGGTATGTGTGTTGTCGCATGTGAAGTTTTTCGATATGTTGAAAAGCAATCGGAAAGAGGCAAATTATTTATTTCACCGACTGGCGAATTCGGTGGTAGTGATTGATGAGTTGCAGTCTTATAACCCGCTTTTGTGGGACAAGATGTATTACCTGATCGAGCATTATGCCCGCTTGTTTCAGCTACGTTTTATCTTGATGTCGGCTACTTTGCCGAAAATCGGGAAGCTACATATTCCCTTAAAAGAGAAAACCGGATTCGTGGATTTATTGCCCCGGGCAAAATCTTATATGCAGAATCCGAATTTTGCCCAAAGGGTCGAATTCCGGTTTGATTTATTTCAGGAAGAAACGGAGATCGGCCGTTTGGCGGATTTTGTATTAGAGAAATCGGAAGAGTACAGACAAAGGAATACAACGAATGGAACGGTCCATACGATTATCGAGTTTATCTATAAAAAATCGGCTTCGGAATTCTATGCTTGGTTACAGGAGAGGGGGATGATTTTTGATGAGGTGCTTATACTGTCGGGAACTATTTTGGAACCCCGGAGACGGGAAATTATAAATTACCTGAAGAATCCGCTGAGCCGGGAAAAGAATATTTTGTTGATTACTACCCAGGTGGTAGAGGCGGGGGTAGACATCGATATGGATTTGGGATTTAAGAATATTTCATTGATTGATAGTGACGAGCAGTTAGCCGGGCGGGTGAACCGGAATGCTTGGAAAATAGGGTGTGAAGTCTATTTGTTCCGTTTGGATGAGGCGTGTGTACTCTATGGTAGAGATAAGAGGTATCAGATTGTCCGGGAACAGATTACTGCGGAGGAGTATAAACGTATTCTTCGGGAAAAAGATTTTGGCCGTTTGTATGAATTGGTTTTTGAAGTGATTGATTCGATGAATGAAGAAGTGTATATTCAAAATTTTCATTCAACGTTTTTAAAGTATGTAGAATGTCTGGATTATCAACAGGTGGACCGGAATTTCCGGATCATAGAACAACAGAACGAAATTGTTTTTGTGCCTTTGTGTGTACCGATTGAAGTGGATTCGCCAGAGTGGGGGATGAAGGAAAAGTTGCTTTCCGGTAAGGAACTGGAATTTTTGAAGGCATATGGGGTTATTCCTAGGATTGGAATGCTGGATGGAAAGGAAGTATGGGAGGTGTATGAATGTTTAGTGCAGAGCAGGAGTGGAGGAAAGTTCGATTTAAACGGGCAGGTCGATTTTAAAATGATGCAACGGATCTTGTCCTGTTTCACTTTTTCATTAATCTGTTATTCCAAAGAATTACAGGAATTAAAGTGTGGTATGGGAGAGGAAAAGTTGGGGTATTTTTATTTGTCCCATTGGGAACAAAAAGGTTTGAACGGGCAATTGTATGATTATAAAATGGGTTTGAACAGTAGGGCCTTGAAAGATATTGCGTTTATATGATGAATGTTACGGCAACTTTAATCAATTTGTATCATGTGTGTAAGCGGGAGATGTGGTTGCATGCCCACGGTATCCGTATGGAGCATACGTCGGATTTGGTGACGGAGGGAAAGTTGGTACACGAGACTTCGTACCCGAATCGGGCAGTCCGTTACGAGGAGGTGAGGATAGGTGGTTCGGTGATTGACTTTTATGACCCGCGGGAAAAGCTGGTGCATGAGATCAAGAAATCTGCGGCTAAGGAGGAAGCGCATGCCTGGCAGGTGAAATATTACCTATATCTTTTTGAGCGGGAAGGGATAGAAGGGGTGATTGGGTTGCTGGAATATCCATTGTTGCGGGAGACGATGCGGGTGGAACTGGAGGAAGGCGATCGGGAAAGGTTGCAGCAGATGGAAGCAGAAATCCGGGAGATTGTTGGGGCGGAGAAATGTCCCCTGCCTTTGCCGAAGAAGAAGTGCGAACAATGTTCATACTATGAATTTTGTTATGCAGGGGAGGAATAAATTATTTTACTTGCTGGGTTAGGTATAAAAGTGTTATTGATTGCAGCAGAGGTATAAATTCTACCCAGTTGATTTTAAGATGAGAATTTATGAAACGGACTTACTATTTATTTAATCCGGGTAGATTGAGCCGAAAGGATAATACACTGAAATTTACACCCGTAGATGAGGACGGGCGGGAAGGACAGCCGCGTTATATTCCGATAGAAACGGTGGACAATTTGTTTGTATTCGGTAGTTTGGATGCCAATAGTATGATGTATAATTTCTTAGGAAAGAATCAAGTAGCGGTGCATTTTTTCGATTATTACGAGCATTATACAGGTTCGTTTATGCCGAAAGATTATTTGCTGTCCGGGAAAATGCAAATTGCCCAAATGAAGTATCATATCCGCAATGATAAACGGATGACGATTGCCCGGCGATTTATCGAGGGAGCAGCTTTCAATATGCTGAAAAATTTACGGTATTATGCCAACCGGGGAAAGGATACAGCGCAACAAATCGGACGCATTGAATCGTATGTACCTTTGATAGCGACGGCTACGGATGTACTGATGCTGATGGGAATTGAGGGAAATATCCGGCAGACATATTACGAAGCGTTTGATCGGATTATTGATGGGTTTACGATGGGTAACCGGGCAAAAATGCCGCCTTCGAATGAGGTAAATGCAATGATTTCCTTTGCTAACAGTATGTGTTATTCGCTCTGTTTGGATGCAATTTATCATACACAATTGAATCCGACGATCAGTTTTTTACACGAGCCAGGCGAAAGGCGTTATTCTTTGGCACTGGATATTGCAGAAATATTTAAACCGATATTGGCAGACCGCTTGATCTTTTCGATGTTTAACCGAAAACAACTGCGTAAATCAGATTTCGACCAGCATTTGAACTGTTGTTTATTGAAGCAATCTGCCATGAAAAAAGTAGCTCAGGAATGGGAGGAGCGTATTAAAGAGACAATTAAACATCGGAAATTGGGACGGAGTGTAAGTTATAGGCATTTGGTCAAACTGGAATGTTATAAGTTGACCAAACATTTGCTAGGAATGGAAGAATACAAACCTCTAAAAGTGTGGTGGTAAATGTATGTAATTTTGATATACGATATAGATCAGAAACGAACGGCGAAAATGTTGAAATTGTGCCGACGTTATCTTTCCTGGATACAGAACAGTGTTTTTGAAGGAGAGATTTCAGAAGTACAATTAAAACAATTGGGAGCAGAAGCTAAAATAATTATGAAGGAAAAAGCCAGTGTTTCAAATTTCTTATAACGTCGACCCGCTATAGAAATAGAAAAAAGAGAGAAATTCTCTGAAAGAAAAATGAATAAAGTTCTTTGATATGTTGAAAATCAATACTTTATATCTTGTCGTCAACCTCCTAGACAAATCTAAGCATTGAGAGTCGACAGCAAATTGTCGATAAAATAGGAGATTGTTTTAGTTGTAAATAATTGATTTATATCGATTTTATAATAATTTTGTGACGGATATTAATTGTACTATGTAGAATTGAAACTAATTAATTACTGTTGCAAGATCAGAACCGTTAGGATATTAATTGTACTATGTAGAATTGAAACGGATTTAGCTGAATTGGGGAACTCTGCCGGAGCAAATATTAATTGTACTATGTAGAATTGAAACTTGTAAGTCTTCTTCTTGCAAGTATGATCCTGAAAGATATTAATTGTACTATGTAGAATTGAAACGCATGAAAAACAGCGAATTAAGAGCATGGCTAAACAATATTAATTGTACTATGTAGAATTGAAACGGATTAATTACTGTTGTAAGATCAGAACCGTTAGGATATTAATTGTACTATGTAGAATTGAAACCGGGAACAGTGTTCGGAAGTTTACATTTGATACCGTATATTAATTGTACTATGTAGAATTGAAACAGTAGTATGTGGCGGAACAAATAATGACAAAGTATAATATTAATTGTACTATGTAGAATTGAAACTTATTACCAAATTTCACTTTCGGAAAAATAGTCTGGATATTAATTGTACTATGTAGAATTGAAACCATTAGAAAAAGGATTAAACGTTTTCAAATATAACGATATTAATTGTACTATATAGAATTGAAACACGTTTTCTCAATTTAGTAAGTTCATGGTAACCTCAATATTAATTTTATTGTGTAGAATTGAAACTTGCAATTAATGTAGAGGGGAGATTTAGAACTGTAGATGTTAATTATACTAAAAATTATTGAAATCTGAACTCTTATGCAGACTATATCTTTACTAGAATGGCTGTTCATTAAATTATTACAAAATAACAATTCTTGGTGAAAAGCAGGGAGATAATTTTAAAATAATAAATGAAGTATATTTTTTTGAATTATAGCCAAGAGCAATTAATATTTAGGAAAAGAAGAAAAATATATATCTTTTTTATGGATTTCCGTTTGTTGCCTTCTCTATTATCGAGCTGAAAAGTTTTAAGATAAAAAATTATTTATATAAATCTTTTGAGATAAGATTATTGCCAGGGATAATTTTGTTGGTGAGTGTTTCTCTGATAAAGGCTCAGCAGCCTTCGGTGAAATCTTTCTAGAAGTTGGAAAATAATTTATTCATTTAACTTAGTTCAATTAATAAACGCTCTTTGAACTGTTAAATGTCTAAAATAGAATACTTTAATGCTATTCTAATATAATTAATATTTATTGAATCTGTTAAATATTTTTTATATTTTTAGTAAATTATATCCATCTCTGAAATGAAATGGATATTTTTTCAGAAAATGGGAAAAGTACAAGGTATTTCTAATACCCTGTACTTTTTAACTTACCAATTTATCGGATAAAAATCATAAGGATTCACTCTAAGGGTAATAGCGTCTATGGCTTCACCGGATTCGATAAGATGATCAAGGTCGAAATGGAAACGATAAAGGAGATTGTATATCGCTTTCATAATTTTGTGGGTAAAGGGAACGGTACTTTTATTTTGAAAGTAGTTGAGTAGAATTTCTTTTATCCATTTATTTCCTGGGTCGACCTGTATAAGAGAAAAATAATCTGTCAGTAATTTACTGATAATATCTAAGAAATTTATAGATATACCTCCTTTTACTTTTATATCGGAATCCAGTTGATTCAAAGAATAAAGAACAGGTTTGTAATTCGTGTCTTTATAGGAAATTTCAATTTCTCTATGCCAAGAATCTTCTAGAAAGTAAGTTTCAGTGTCAAACATTTTAATTCGATAAATTGTACTAGAGGTAGATGGATTAATTACTCTTAAATCGTAAGGATAATAACTTTTCATAATTTCTTTATTCATAACCTAAAATTTTAGAAGTTTTTATAATCTCCTAAAACTGGCTTAAATGAATTACGAAACATAATTTTTATAAAATTATTTCAAAAAATCGTGTATAGTAAAATAAAAAGATGACAAAATAGATTATAAATCAAATGAATATAGACATCACTTAAAGGGAAGGGTAAAATTGAGAAGTATAAAACTGTATAATTTTATGTTTCTGTGTCGAACATAAAAAACAATTTTCTGATTATATATTTAGTTTTGTCGATTATTTCAATACTCTTCTAAATCCATTAATACTTGCTATAAGGATTAAATTCTTTATTTTTATACAATCAGTAGACGGAATGCATTTATCGTGATAGGACAGACATTGACTATTATCAATTTTGCATAGAAAGAACGCTATAAGATACTTACAAATAAAAAGCAATAAAAAATAAACAGTATATGAGTAATTTAAAGGATGGTTATTACTAATAAATTTCTACTTTTATTTCACTTACTTTCGGTGAGTATATCGCATTGCGACACGGAGCTTTCCCTTTTTAAGCTCCGTGTTTTATTATAAGCAGATGACGTTTGTAGTAAGTACATCGAAAGTATTCGCAAGGATAAAATTTTCTGCAAGTCCCCTTTGCTTAAAGTCTACTAGTAGAAGGAAGTATACTGTTTTAAATCAACGGGGTAAAGAAGGGTATCGGGTAAGCATCGTTTTTTCTGGAATAGGGGTACTGTTTCGGGATCTTTCCTTACTTTTTCCCATCTCATTGAAGAGGGGAATGGAAAAATCGGAAAGGACACGGATATAAACTTTCTATCGGAAGAGGTTGTCAAAAAATTGTTTATCTCGCTTTGACGGAAATCAAAAGGAAGGAACGATATCTGTTTGAGGATCGAGAGGGATCAGGAATCCATTTATGATTGTATTTAGAAACAGATTCCAGCTAGAAGTACTGTTATCTGAGTTTTGCTTTCTCATTGACACAAATCTTGGTCATTACCTAAAAAGAGTATACCAGTGATTGTTTTGTCCGTGGACAGTCTGGTATACTCTTTGGATTAAAAATTTCAATAGGAAAATTGTCCTATTTTGTAAAGTGTTTTATTGACAATCACCTCTGTGGGAGGATTCGCCACCTTTACGTCCTGCTTCAGCGTGTTGTTCGCGACTTCCGCCTTGTTTGCCGGAATTGCTGCTTTCACGACTGCTGCTCTGAGAGCTGCGTCCACCTCCGTGAGAAGCTTCGCCGCCTTTACGTCCTGCTTCAGCATGTTGCTCGCGGCTTCCGCCTTGGGTACCGGAATTACTGTTTTCTCTGTTACTGCTTTGAGAACTGCGTCCACCTCCATGAGAAGCTTCACCGCCTTTACGTCCTGCTTCAACATGTTGTTCATGGCTACCACCTTGTGTGTGGCTGCCACTGCTTTTTGAGTTTGTGTTTTCGTTATTCATCGTTTCTAATTTTTATGATTACTCTACTATTCAAACGAATTTAAAAAAGATATGTTTTTTAATAATCAGTAAATTAGTATAATATAGTTTTTAATTCCCCTTAATAAGTGGTGAAGTAAATTTAAATAAGTGAAAGAGATGTAGCTTTTAAGACTTGTGGAGAGGTTTAAAAAGTCCTTTTAGGATAAATAAGTGGCTTTTTAAACTTAGTTGATAAAGTTTTGCTGTATGGCAAACTCTTTCTTTCATTCTTTTTATTACTTTTTCTATTCGGATAAAGGGTTTTCGTCTTTGAGGGAAAGTCGGAATGAATAGCAGCTTTTATCTTTATAAGTTACCGACGAATCGGTTGGCGTAAATATTTATTCGTACTTTTTTCTCTAAAACCATGAGGGAATAAATGGTCTTTCGATTTTTGATTACGGGAATCAGTAAGTATTTTCGTTTGATTATTTCATTTTTTAGTTGGTATAGGAGTGTAAGGTGGTTGCAATTTAAGAGCCATTTCCAGTTTTGCTTTCCTAACAGTGATCAATGGATGGATCAACAAAAATTGTTTCAGTGTGAAATCTGTCCGGTAGATGTCAAAAGGGATATCTTTCGGAGTGTGAGAGACCTGTCCCAGAAAATTAATTAGAAAATTGAAAGGAGATACAGCCTCCTTCACCAGAAGATTGGTCAGAGGCTTGAAGATAATTTTCTTATAAAAGAAAGGAGGGGAATTTATATTGCTTTTTACCAGAAGATCTGTTTTGATATTCTTATCGACGTCTTTGATAATATACAAAGCCGTTCGTAAAGGAATATTAAATTGTGGCTTGAATCTCTTTATATTTTTGTCTACTTCGCAACAGTATCGGTTCGGCTTGTTGTGTCCGTCCAGATCGTGATCCCGGATATTATTTGATACAGGTAAAAGCAAGGACACTCTTTTATTAAGAGTAACCAAAATATTGCCTGTGATAGGAGCTCAACACTTTCGGATCTGGATCTTGAAAACAAAGATTGAGATCCGACTTTGAAATATCCTCCAGGCGTTCGTTCCCCTGGAGAGGAATGGATAGGGAATTTAAACCTTTCATGCTGCAAATTTTTTGGACAAAATTGGATTTTCTTTCCGTTTGAAAAAAACTGTGGAGAAAAAGAAAATACCTTCCTTTCCGGAATTTTGAGATTTATTAATGTCTTTATAAAAAATCTCAAGCTATATAATTTTCGAAGAGTGGCTTCGTTCGTTTTAGGAGATTGAACGTTTTGAGGGAAAAAAGTAAAAGGAAGATAAGGAATTAGAAGAGTTGTAGTTATCTTTGTAAAAGGTTATTGGAAAAAAGTAAAAGGATGAAATTATATCTTTGGGTCAGTTTGTTGTTGCCGTTATTATTATTTGGAAAATCCGGAGGAAAAGAGAACGGATTAAAGGAATTGGATAAGATTGTAAAATATCCTGAAGAATATATACAGCGGAAAGAGCAACGGATTGCAGAGGGAAAATTAAAACGCCAACAGGCGCAGACAGATGAACAGCGGATGGAAGCAGATGCGTATTTGGCTAACGAGTACAAAATATATACTGCTGATTCGGCTTTGTATTACGCACGGGAACAATTACAATTGGCAGAAAAATCAGGGAAGAGGGAAATTATAGAGAAAAGCCGTATGTTATTGGCTGAAGTGAGAATTATTACCGGGATGTACTGGGAATCTTTGGATTTATTAGCAAATATAGATCAAAGGGAATTGTCGGAAGAAATGTTGGAATCTTATTATCATTTGTATCAGACCTTATACGGGGCAATGCGGGATTATGCTATCGGAGAGGAACTGCAGCAGGAATATGAACAGAAAGTAGCTTTATATCAGGATTCTTTGTTGAGCTTGGCCTCCGGAAAAAGCGATGGTCGTGTAATGATAAAAGCGAATCAGTGGGTACATCAGGGGGAGTATCGGAAAGCATTGAACCTATTGTTGCCTTATTATGAGACCTTAAATCCGGATAGCCGGGAAATGGGGTATACGGCTTATGCTGTTGCTAATGTCTATCGGCAGATGGGGGAACAGGAAAAGGAGAAAGAATATTTGATTATATCGGCTTTATCGGATTTAAAATGTGGGGTTAAAGAATATATTTCGCTTAGGGAGTTGGCGGCTTTATTGTATGAGGAAGGAGATATCGCAAGGGCGTATGCTTATATGAAACGGGCGATGGAAGACGCTGCTTTTTGCAATGCCCGTTTGCGTACGATAGAGGTGTCACAGGTTTTGCCGATTATCAATGAAGCTTATCGTTTGCAAAGAGAGCGTCAGCAGCGGCAAATGTTTATTTATCTCTTGTGCATAAGTGTATTGGCTTTATTTTTAATCCTTCTGGCTCTTTATTTGAGACGACAAATGAAAAAACTGGCATTGGCTAAAAAAGAGGTGGGAAAAGCGAATGAACAATTGAAATTGTTGAATGGAGAATTACAACTTCTGAATGTTCGCTTATCGGATTCTAACACCCGTTTGCAACTTACAAATAAAAGTTTGGCAGAAGTAAATTATATTAAAGAAGCTTATATTGGTCGTTTCTTGGATCTTTGTTCAACCTATATCGGAAAATTAGATACTTATCGGCGTTCCTTGAATAAAAAGGCGATGAACGGGCAGACAGAGGAATTGTTCCGGGATTTAAAATCGACTCAATTTGTAGAGGAGGAACTGGAGGAATTTTATACTAATTTCGACACTGCTTTTTTACAGTTGTTTCCTGATTTTGTAAAAGAATTCAATGCTTTGCTGGCAGAAGGAGAGGAGATTATATTGAAGCCGGGAGAACTACTGAATACGGAATTGCGGATTTTTGCCCTCATCCGTTTGGGCATTACGGATAGCAACAAAATTGCCCAATTCCTGCGTTATTCTTTGAAAACCATTTACAACTATCGTACAAAAATGCGCAATAAAGCCCGGGGAGCTCGGGAGGATTTTGAACAGGAAGTGATGCGTATCGGTACTTTTTAATAAACGGGGACGGACCTTTTGGGGGATTTTTAGCAATAAACTTCTTTGTTAAAAGTATTTTGTAGAAATTTTTAATATCCTAGAGGAGAAAACTCCTGTTATTAAGTATCTTTTTTTCAGTTTGTTGAGTAAATATTTTCCGATTTTATTCGTTTAAACGAAAAATGGGAAAAAGAGTATTTTTGGAAAAAATGCGCCAAAAGGTCCGTCCCTCTGGGGGAAAAGAAGATTTTTCTTTAATTTCCTCTGAGACCCTGTCTTTCTTCGATCATTTGGATGGTTTCGTTGAGTAAGGTTTCGACTTCAGGAAAGCCTTTTTTAAAATCCCGCGCACCTGATATGAAGGTAAGGACATTATGGACGGGAAAACTGGTTAATCGGAATTGCCAGATTTGCTGAATATTTTTTTTGACACCTTCCCGAAGGAGTTTGTCTTCTTTATAAAGAAAATCCCGTTCCGTTTTCATATCATTCATATATTGAGTTTTTAAATCGTAGTACCATTTGACAATGTCTTCAACGATGATAATTTCATTATAGGTTTTTATGATTTGGAGAATAAGTTTTTTATCGTGTACTTGTGGGGCTAAAGAAGACATTTTGAACATTTCCAAAGCATCTGTTTTAGCTCTGAAATTATTTATCAGAAAAGGATAGGAGAGATATATTTCTAACGAATCATTCGAAGCTTTGCTGAGGTTATTTTCAAAGCGAAGTGCATATCGGCTTGCTTTTTGCTCAATGGCTAAAGTTTTACCGATTTCCTGAATGCTTTTTCTGTTCGTCTCTAATTCAATTTTGATTAACTCCATCGCATTGGTGATCTCTTTCGCCTTCGCCCGTTTGTTCAACATATTCCCTCCGCCGAAAGTAATCAAAACTCCCAAAATGACTACGGATAATTGTAATGCATAATCTCCTATTTTCCAAGTAACCAGATCATTCAGTTTTTTCATGTTTTCCATACGATTTGATAAGAATTACAGACAAAGGTAACGTTTTAATGCAAAATTATATATTATAATGTCCTTACTTTATTTATTTCCCGATAGATCTAAAAGATCCTCTTACTTATAAACTGAAGTTTCACTCCTTTTTTAACAATCTATCTGTTGGATAATGTCCTTGTTGTCAGTAAATTAACATTTAACAATTCTTCCTATTTACTCCTTTTTTTCTCCCTTCTCTGGATTAAGGTCTTTTTCGGTATATTTTTGTATGGCAGTACAAATGTGGCTAGATTTAAATTGCAAACGTTATAAAAATGAACTAAATCCATAGAATATGAGAAGATTACAAATTTTATTAGTCTGTTTACTTGCTGCTGCTGGTCTGAAGGCGGCGGAACTGAAATCTCCCAATGGAAACCTGGTGTTGCAGGCGGATGTAAAAGACGGGTATCCGGTGTACCGTTTAGACTATAAGAATCGTCCGGTAATCAAAGAAAGTCGGTTGGGGTTGGAAGTAAAGAATGAGAAAGATTTGAGGAGTGGCTTCAGGATTGCAGAGGTACATACGTCTGCTTTCGACGAGACCTGGCAACCGGTGTGGGGAGAAGTAAAGGATATCCGTAATCACTATAATGAGTTGGCATTAACATTAGAACAGGAAGAAACCGGGCGAACGATGATCATCCGTTTCCGTTTATACGATGATGGAGTTGGTTTCCGTTATGAATTCCCGCAGCAACCGAATTTGAATTATTTTGTAATCAAAGAAGAGCATACTCAGTTTGCAATGGCCGGAGATCATAAGGCTTTTTGGATTCCGGGGGACTATGATACCCAGGAATACAGTACGGTAACTTCTAAATTATCGGAGATACGCGGTAAAATGGAAGCTGCCATTACTCCTAATTCTTCCCAGACGCCGTTTTCACCAACTGGGGTACAGACGTCGCTGATGATGAAAAGTGATGACGGTTTATATATCAATATTCACGAAGCAGCTTTGGTCGATTATGCCTGTATGCATCTGAATCTGGATGACAAGAATAGGATATTTGAATCGTGGTTGACTCCGGATGCTATAGGGGATAAAGGGTATATGCAGGCTCCCTGTCATTCTCCCTGGCGGACGGTGATGGTGAGTGATGATGCCCGTGAAATATTGGCTTCTAAATTGATCCTCAATTTGAATGATCCTTGTGTTTATGAAGATGTCAGTTGGATCAAACCGGTAAAATACATCGGGGTATGGTGGGAAATGATTACCGGAAAAAGTAGTTGGGCCTATACGGATCTGCCTGCCGTAAAGTTGGGAGAAACTGATTACACTCAGGTAAAGCCTAACGGAAAGCATGCTGCTCATACGGAACATGTGAAAAAATATATTGATTTTGCGGCGGAGCATGGTTTTGACCAAGTGTTGGTGGAAGGATGGAATATCGGCTGGGAGGATTGGTTTGGTAAAACCAAAGATTATGTATTTGATTTTGTAACTCCTTATCCGGATTTCGATGTACAGGAATTAAATCAGTATGCTGCTTCTAAAGGAGTAAAACTGATGATGCATCATGAGACATCGGCTTCGGTTCGCAATTACGAACGTCATTTGGATACAGCTTACAAATTTATGGTAGAGAATGGCTATAATGCTGTGAAGAGCGGATATGTGGGAAATATTATTCCAAGAGGGGAATACCATTACGGGCAATGGCTGGTAAACCATTACTTATATGCAGTGAAAAAAGCCGCTGATTACAAGATTATGGTAAATGCGCATGAGGCAGTACGACCGACCGGATTGTGCCGTACTTATCCTAATCTGATTGGAAATGAATCGGCTCGGGGAACGGAATACGAAGCTTTCGGGGGAAGTAATCCGGATCATACGACTATATTACCTTTTACCCGTTTGATGGGAGGTCCGATGGATTATACGCCCGGTATTTTTGAGATGCGGGTAAGTAAAGCCAATCCGGATAATCATTCGTTTGTGCATTCTACATTGGCCCGTCAGTTGGCTTTGTATGTGACGATGTACAGTCCTTTACAAATGGCTGCTGATATGATAGAGAATTACGAACCTTATATGGATGCTTTCCAGTTTATCAAAGATGTAGCTGTAGATTGGGAGGATAGCCGTTATCTGGAAGCAGAACCGGGGGACTATATCACGGTAGCCCGGAAAGCAAAGGGAACGAACAATTGGTTTATCGGATGTACTGCCGATGAGAACGGGCATCGTTCAAATTTGACTTTTGAATATTTAGAGCCGGGGAAAAAATACATTGCGACCGTGTATGCGGATGCTAAAGATGCCCATTATGAGCACAATCCCCAAGCTTATACCATCCGGAAGGGTATCTTAACGAATAAATCTAAATTGACATTAGCTGCGGCTCCTGGAGGTGGATACGCCATTAGTGTCATAGAAGTGACAAATCCGGAAGAAATAAAAGGATTAAAAAAATTGTAAATCCTTCATACGTTTATAAAAAGAGACTATCGAAATCAATCGGTAGTCTTTTTTATATCTGGTAACAGAAACTCATTTTTTGTTAATCTGCCGCTTTTCCTGTTAGGAAATTTAGGGGATAGTCATTACCTTCGCATGATTTTGCCTAAAGAGATGGATGCTTCTGAATTAGAAAAAAAAGTCAGCCGGAGGGATACGATCATTTCCGTATGTGTATTCTTATCGGGTTTTTCTTGTTTTGCGCAGTTGTATTATTTTCAGCCGCTTTTGCCCGATTTAGCCCGGGATTTTCATTTGACAGCCAGTGACAGCAGTCTGGCGGTGTCATTCTCGACCCTGGGTATGGTGTTTGGTTTAATAACGACGATGTTTATTGCCGATCGCATATCGCGTAAACAGTTAATCAGCGTAGGACTTTTGGCTTCTTCTGTATTTTCTGTTGCAGCTTCTTTTGCTCCGTTTTTTGGTTTATTGATCTTATTGAGTGCAGCTAAGGGCTATTTGCTTTCCGGGGCTACTTCTGTATCTATGGCTTATATTGCCGAAGAGGTGTCGGAGCGTAATAAAGGAAAAATTATGGCCCTTTATATTGCTGGGAATGCATTGGGAGGGATGAGCGGACGTTTTATTTCCTCCTGGATCGGGGCAATTTGGTCGTGGAGGATTGCTTCCGTAAGTATTGGGCTGATTTGTGCTTTTTTTGCTCTTTTATTTTTGATTTTCAGTCCTCGTTCCACACATTTTATTCCTTGTAGGGAAAGTTTACATTCACTGGTGGTTACGAATCTTCATCTGATTACTTCCAAGGCTTTGATCCCCTTTTATCTTACAGGAGGCTTGATTTTAGGCGTATTTGTCAGCTTGTATAATTATATGGGTTTTTATTTAGTGGAGGAGCCTTTTTCTTTCCCCGAATATTCAATTCATTACATTTACTTGATGTATATTTTTGGAATTTTTGGATCAGTAGCGACTGTGCGTTTAACCCGTCGGCATACCTCTTTTGAGGTATTGAAGAAAATATTATTAATTTCTGCTGTCAGTATAGTATTGCTTTATATTGCCAATTTCTGGCTTGTTACCTTAGGATTAGCTGTTTTTACGTTTAATTTTTTTGTTGTGCATGTCCTCTGTAACCGGATTGTCAGTGAATATAATCCGGCAAAACGTTCCGTTACAATATCCATTTATTTGTTGGTGTATTATCTGGGATCCAGTTTATTGGGTTGGGCTACCGGTATTTTGCTCGATACGGGAGGTTGGCCTTACTTTTTGGCTGGCTTAATTTTATTGTTACTTCTCAATTATATTATTGTATATAGAGGTATCGTTCACATGAAAGAAATTCAGAATCAGAGAAATAATTGATTGCGTGGCTGTAACGATAATAAATGGGGACAAAAGAAAAGGAGCTAAATTTCTGACTTTATATTAAAATCCGATATTTTATCTTTGTTTTGAAAGAGGTAGAGGACTTTTGTGTGATAAAATGTAATGAAATGGAAATAAAAATGAGATCATAATGTAATGTTTATAGCTAATCTTTGCGCTGTAAAACAAGTAAAGATGTATAAACAACAGAATTTTCTCAGACATTTTCTTTTTCTTTTCTTTTTCTCTCTTTTGTCTTTTCAGGCATTTTGCGGAGTTATCAAAGGAACTATTGTTGACAAGAAAACTAGAGAGCCTTTGTTCGGGGCGACTATTCAAGTAGCGGGTACGGCATTCGGAACAGTTGCTGATAGGGAGGGGAGATATACCTTAAACGTAGACACGGGTACTTATACATTGATAGTGAAATTTGTGGGCTATCAAGATTTAATACGGGAAGGGGTAAAGGTAGCGGAAAACCAGGAAATTCATTTTGAGCTTGAACCGGATACCGAAACGTTGGATGAGGTAAAAGTGACAGCCCGTAAAAATTTAGAAAACGAACGGGTATTACAGGTTGAAAGACAGAATGCGACCATAGCGATAGAAAATATGGGAGCAAAAGAAATGAGTTTGAAGGGAATTTCCAATGTAGAGGAAGGAGTAAAAAAGATCACTGGAATTTCTGTGGCAAATGCCGGACAGTTGATTGTTCGGGGCTTAGGGGACCGTTACAGTACGACGACTTTAAATGGACTGCCGATTGCTTCTCCCAATCCGGATAATAAATTAATACCTTTGGATTTATTTCCATCGGCTACGGTGAAAAATATTACAGTAAGTAAAGTATATGCCGTACAATCTTTTGCAGACTATTCGGGTGCACATATAGATATTGGAACGAAAGTGCATACAGGAGAGGATTTCTTTTCTGTCGGCATGAATGTCGGTGGGGTATTTAATACTCTGGGTAAAGATTTTTATTATAGTGACCGGGAAGGGTCTCTGTTAAAAACTGGAAATATTGATTCCAAATACCTGGATATGCCTTATTCTTCTTTTGAAGAGAAGGTAAAGGAAAAGGATATTTTCGGAACTTCTTTTGTTATAAAGAAGAAGACGGCTTTGCCTGATTTCAGCGGTAATGTAGGTTGGGGGAAGCGTTTTGGAAAACTCAATGTACTTTTATCGATGGGAGCGGGTAACGAAAAACAAATCCTCAAAGATGCTTTTGTCAAGCAATTTACCGCTCAGGGACGTGTACTGAATATGTTCCGTTATAACAGTTATATAACAAAATTCAAAATAGCGGCTTTAGCCGGCTTAAGCTATACTTTTCGTCATTCAGACTATCTCAATTATTCATTATTTTATGCCCGCAATGCTATTGATGAATTTATGGAACGGGACGGTTTTGATTCCGAAGGGGTCACCTTGAGGGGAAGCAATAGCGTTTATCATGCATACAGTTTATTAAATAATCAGCTAAGCGGGCATCATGAATGGGGAGAGAGATGGGAATTAAATTGGGCTGGTTCTTATGGAATGACTGGGAGTGATGGACCGGATCGGCGGCAGGTAATGTTTCGTAAAAATGAAGAGACAGGTAAATTGAGTCTTTTCTTGCTGAATCAACAGGAGACAATGCGTTATTTCGGAGAATTGGACGAAAATGAAATAGTGGGAGATGTAAAAGTTGCTTATCGGTTTGGAGAAAAGAATCGTTTACATTTTGGAGCTACATATAAGCGGAAGACGCGTGATTTCCGGTGTGCCAGTTTCTATTACAATCTGGATAATTTACCTTCTCCTGAGATATTTAATATTTACGATACAGATAGTTACCTGAATTTTGAAAATGTGGCGAATGGAAATATTCTGATCAAAAGAAGTTATCAACCGCGGAATCGGTATAAGGCAGAGAGTAAGGTATATGCTGCTTTTGCAGAGGTAGATTTTTTCCCTTTCCCCACATTGTTGATAAATATAGGTGTGCGTTATGAGCAAGTCAATCAGAGTGTGGATTATTTTGATGACGGGAGTATAAAACGAAAATCTGAACTAAAAAATGGGGATATTTTTCCGGCTTTAAATATAAAATATACGATAGGAGAACGAAACAGTCTTCGCTTCGCTGTATCGCGTACCGTGACCCGTCCGGCTTTTGTGGAGATGGCTCCTTTTTTGTACCGTGAGTCGTATGGAAGTGCTGCTATCCGGGGAAATGCTGCTATTCAGAATGGCTATAACATTAATGTGGATTTGCGTTATGATCTTTTTTCGAAAAAAAATAACGATATGTTTTCGGCTACTTTGTATTTCAAGCAATTGAACGATCCGATTGAGCGGGTACAGGAAGCAGAAGGGGGATCGGCTGTACATACTTTCCGGAATTCAAAAAATGGAATTGCTATGGGGGTAGAAGTGGAAATGCGTAAGGAAGTTTTTAAAAACTTTCGATTGGGCCTCAATGGTTCGTATATGTATACCGATGTCAAATTGCCGAAAGATGGCGGGATATATACAGACAATCAACGGGCTCTTCAGGGAGCTTCGCCTTATCTGATCAATGCCGATATAAGTTATGCTCCTTATTTACGTGGGGGGGACGACCGTATGATTCTGGCTTTGGTATACAATGTGCAAGGGCCTCGTATTTATTCGGTTGGAATATTCGGCTTAGGTGATAACAAACAACTTACCTTACATACGCTCGATTGGGTGGGAAGTTATAGTTTAGGCCGTCATTGGAGTTTCAAATTGACGGTTAAAGATTTGCTCAACAGTAAGGTACGTTTTCGGCAGGATGTACCGCAAATTAACGATAAATTGGAAGTAGAGGCCTTTCGGCCAGGTACGAATGCCGAAATTGGATTTACCTATAAGTTTTAGTTTTAATCAATAAGTTTTAATTTTAAAATGGGAAATGTATGAAAAGGAATTTTTTAAAGTTAAGGTCATGGGCTGTAATTGCTTTGATCGGTAGTTTTACGTTTACTTCCTGTAGCGATGATGACGATAATGGGGGTAGCGGTGATGGCAATGAAGATGAGATTGTAATGGAAAATGGTACGACTTTGTCGGGAGAAATTACTTCTGGTAAAACCGTGATACTTTCGTCGGGCTATCGGTTTAAACTGTCCGGAGGATATGCTGTTAAAAATGGAGCTAAGCTGAAAATTGAAAAGGGTGTTATTCTTACAGCAGTTAAAGATGATATTGCCGATTATATTTTAGTGGAACAAGGAGGGTATATCGATGCACAGGGAACGGCCGACGATCCGATTATAATGACTGCAGAGGACCAGACTCCCGGCGGTTGGGGCGGGATCCATATCTGCGGATATGCACATACAAATAAGGGTGCAGGTACTAAATCCGAGATTGGGAATGCTCCTTACGGTGGAAATAAAGAGGATGATAATTCTGGTATACTGAGATACATTCGCTTGGAATATACAGGTTTTTCTTTCGATGATGAACACGAATCAAACGGAGTATCTTTCTATGGGGTCGGGAATGGGACTACTGTTGAATATCTGCAATCCTATAAGGGAGCTGACGATGGTTTTGAATTTTTCGGTGGTTCGGTAAATGTGAAATATTTGCTTGCTACAGATAATGAGGATGATTCTTTCGACTGGACAGAAGGTTGGAACGGAAAGGCCCAGTTTTTAGTTGCTACCCAGTTGGGTACCAGTGGCGCAAAGGATATGGGAGATTGCCTGATAGAAGCTGATAATAACGGAGATGATGCTACAGCTACTCCGGTCGCTTTTCCTACATTATCTAATTTGACTTTAATTGGCAATAATTCTACAGAAGGAAAGAGGGGAATTCGTTTACGGGCGGGAACCAAAGTAAAAATATACAATGCTCTGGTAACCGGAAAACCTGAATGTTTAACGACAGAGACCGAACAAACAGAAAACGCTTTGGTGTCCTCGGCTTCTGACGCTTCTGTATTGAAATATATGACATTATCTTCCGATATTAAATGTAATGAAGGCATTTACTCCAGCGAGTTATTTAGGACAGCAGAAAATCATAATGAGATCAACCAAAACCTTTCTTTTGAAAATGTTTACGTTGGAACTGTAGAGGGAGGAGCCGATCTTTCTGCCGATTCTTTCTTTACAAAAGCTACTTATAGAGGGGCTGTAAAAAAAGGTGCCGATTGGACACAAGGATGGACCAAATGATTTTTTAATACCGATTAAATTTTTTATCCTGAATTTGGAAATGCCTGTTGTCATTTCCGGATTCGGGATAATATTTTCGGACAAGCTCTTTTTGTTTGGTGGTAAAGGAGTAGCTTTTATTCGATAATAATTTCTTTATCTGCTTGTTGTATACCTTTGGCTTCTGCGGAAATTCTGATATGTTCCGGCATATTGCCCGTCCGGATAAGAGCTGTTGCGATGCCGGCTTCTGCTTGGAGGAAAGCGGGACTACAAAGCTGTGCTCCCTCTATATGAAAAATAATACTGTCGGAAGCAGAGTGGACCAGGCTGCCTTGCTCATCGCAGATCAAAGTATAGACAAATACCACATCATTCCGTGCCGGGGCTATGCCACTTTCATCTACTACTAGTTTTAGGTGAGTGGGTTTGCCTGCTGTTGTAACTTTATGTTCTGATACAACTTTTCCTTTACGGAAGCCTACAGCTTTTACTGTTCCCGGTTTTTTACAACTTACATTAAATGTAAAAGGAGGATGGGTCAATTGAGAGGAGAAGATATCGGTATCTGGTTTTCGCCGTTCCACGAGCAGGTCGTCTACATAAAGTTCTACTTCTTCGCAATTTCCAAATACCCTTACTTGCTGACTCTCTCCCGGTTGCCAATAGGAGGCAATAAACAGTACATCGGGAGTAGTACGTTGACTCTGGAAAAAATAATAGGAAAATTTCGGAATACGGGTAATATCCATAATACCGGAATATTCAATATCATCTGCATAACCCCGATTATAATCGAACATAGCCCAGTAGCCATCGGCGAAAGCAGGAGTTCTCAAATTATCGTTATGGGCTTCTTGTATATTGCGGGCTTGCTGAAGCAGTCGTTTTTCTCCAGAAAAACGGGGTTGGCGGGAGCTGCGTTCTTCCGGTAATAAATCCTTCCAGTTGTTTTGGTGAAATCCGGCATTTTGGGCATAATATTCCCAATCCCCGTATTCCGATACGAGCAGGGGTTGTGAAGGATATAAATCATGACGGTGTTGCCGTGCTTCTATATAGATAGAATAGGCATTGCGTATCCAGCCGGCAGTATAACAGTCCGGATAAGGAAATTCTTCCCGGGCAATTTGATTTACTGCTTTTGTGAAAGTGGATGGCATAGGCGTTTCATTGATTGAAAGTTCCCAGGCTAAGAGGGAAGGATGATTGCGGTCGCGCCGGATCAATTCGCGGGTAGAATGTAGGGCATGTTCAATGAAGAGGGAATCACCGAAATATTGCCATCCGAGAATAGCATCGAGCACCAGAATACCCATTTCGTCACATGCTTCTAAAAATGCCGGTGATTGTGGATAATGGCTCAGGCGCACATAGTCGAATCCGGCTTCTTTTATTTTCCGGGCGTCCCGGTATTGGGCTTCGTCTGAAAGTGCGTAACCGATATAAGGGTATTCCTGGTGACGATTTACACCTCGTAAAAATCGCTTTTTCCCGTTTAGCCACAACCCTTCGGGGGTGATTTTCAAATCCCGGATTCCAAAACGTACTTTTTCGGAGTCCATCAGTCGGTTTCTTTGGCGGACGTTTATATTTAGCGTGTAGAGAGAAGGTGATTCCGGGCTCCATAAAACCGGGCGTTTTAGCTGACACACGACATTCAGAGTTGTATCCTCCTTACTTCGGATTGATAGCATTTCCCTGTAGCTGGATACGATTTGGCCGGAAGGGTCGTGGATTTCATATTCAATATCTGCCCTTTTGTTTCCCGTGAAAAAATTGGCGATATTTGTGCGGATATGAAGGTCTGCTTTCTCTTCGGATAGAGCAGAGGCATGTACGAAAATTCCGCCTTCCTTCCGGGAAACCGGATCTGTAATATAGAGGGAATCTTTACTTATCAGCCAGACGTTGCGATAAAGTCCTCCGTAAGTACAAAAATCAAGTAAACGAAGAGGCTTTGGTCCCGTGATTTTATTGTCCCGGTTGTCAAGACGGACGAGGAGGGTATTTTCGGCTTCAGTTTCTAAGGCGCTGTTAAGCGGAACAGTAAAGGGTAAATATCCGCCTGTATGTGTCAACAGATGTTTCCCGTTCAACCATACATCTGTTACATTCATGGCTCCGTCGAAACGGATAAAAAGTAACTTCCCTTTTAATGCTTCAGGCAGCATGAATTTTTTTGCGTAATAACAGATGCCCTGCCATTGATTGTTTACCGTCAACGGCTCTAGGCGAGGAGTGTGAGGTAGGATTACTTTTTCCATTTTATCCGGTTGGATGAATGCCGGCTGACTGTCAGAACATACAAACAGCCAGCCGTCATTGAATAAATCCGTACTTGATCGCTCTGTGTCTACATTTTTACCGCATCCTCCTAATAGAATGCAATAAGCAATACATAGGAATAATTTCATTGTTTAATTCAGAATCGTTATGATGAAAAACAGCCTTTGATCTGCTTTATTTTGGAGTACAATAATAAGTATTCCTTTTTATTCTTTACTTTATAAATTAAACAAAGTTTATACAAAAGAAATTCTATGTTTAAATGTTTGATATTTAAAACATTCCTTATTAAGCTTTTTGGCTTTTCTATAAATTCAGGATCAAGGAATAGGTATATATAACTGCTAAAATCTTTATTATTTAGAAGGAGAATGAGAAAACCGGGATTCGATAGAAATATAATTTTTGAAAGACAGGGTTAAAAGAGATGGCTGTCTTTTTTATTTTAACAGGAGTTTAGAGAAGAGGAGAATATTCAACGGAAATCGGTTTTATTTTCAGTCCTATACTTAAATTATAGGGATTCATTTTATTTTTCACATTTATTGTCTATATTTCGCTACCATTTTGTTGTAAAATACAGTAAAAGAGGATACGTTAATTATTAAATAGTCAGTTATGAAATATTCGGTAGGACATAGTCAAAAAGAGAGCCGTTTTGAAGTGGAATGCAGCGGAAAAACTGCTTTTTTAGAATATGTGATTGCAGAAGGCGTAATGGATATTCTCCATACGATTGTACCTCCGGAATTGGAAGGAAAAGGGATAGGAACTGCATTAGTAAAGCAAGCCTTGGAGTATGCACGGGAGAATCACTTAAATGTTGTTCCTTCTTGTGCTTTTGTAGAAACTTACCTGATCCGGCATAAAGAATACGAAGATTTACTCCTGCCTTAATATGATTTTAAGAGTATCTATGCAGGATAGGGATAAAAGATTTTGAAATCGGGAAGACGGGTCATTCGTTTTTTTGAAAAATCATGTAAATATTATTCTTCCAGAAAAAAAGCCCGGCATTTTTCCAGTAGGAGGGCAGGAGAATAAGAGAGTTTGGCTTTTCTTAAACCGGGAATTCCCAAATCTTCCTCCCGGTTGATATAGGTAAAAGAGTGCGGAATGCGTGAAGCAAATTCCTGATTGATGACAGTGTAAGCACCGTCAAAATCTGTATTTGCTTTTTCAATGTGTACACAAAATGTATCATAATTGATGGGAGCACCATAGGTGAAAGCGACTATTTCATGATCTACCCATAAAGTCCCTCCTGAAAGCCCGAGAGTTTCAAAATGTTCCATTGCAAATTGCATGGCCTGTTGTTCTAATTGTAAATTCCGGTCTTCCTCACAGTTGTGTCTCTCACACCATTTTTGTGCTAATTCCAGACAATGCGGAAGGATTTCCGGAGATAAAGGCGTATAGGTATATGAATATTTTTTACGGAAACGGTTGGCATGATTTCGTTTCGGCTGATAGTCTTTCCCTTTTAACTCTGCTAATGCTTCTCTTAAATAAAGATAGTCAAAATGATCTCTTGGACAATTGTATTCAAAACGACCTTGGAAATATTTCTCCAATTCTTCCCGTAGGAAGGGAATCGGTCCGAAGAATAACAAAGGCTGGTTATTCGCAACAGCGTCTTGATGAAGTAAGTCCAATGTCAACGTTGTATCCCCTTCGCCGAAAGGTAGGGTATAAATCGGATTCCCTTCCCGGTCCCGGAAACGTATTAATAATTGATGATTTAAAATGGCATAACTGCTTTCGCTTAAAAAATGCCAACTACAGAGGTTACAGATAGATAAGTTGTTGTCCCTGTATTCTCCAAGAAGAGTATAGGACGTGATAAGAGATTTATCGGCCGGGGTAATGGGATAAAAAATAATCATATGCCTTACGTTTATGGTATTTTAACGTAAAACCTCTGATAAAGTTTAGAGACGAAGGAAAAATAGGGGTAGATTAGGAGATAGATTGAAACGGGAAGTGCGAGGAAGGGATACGAATAGTCATTTATCCTTGGAATTTTTAAACGAGTAGAAGTTGGTCTTTCCTCTTTATATGAAAATGAGGGAGAATCATTTTGGAGAATAATCGCTGAATTTTGCTAAGACATAAGCAAACTTTATAGGAGGGGATTTCGGTTTGAGCCGATTGGCTTCAAGAAGGGGATAGATCCGTGAAGGAGCGGATTGTGCCCATCTTTTAAAAACCGGGTTGGGACGATAAAGAGGAATAAAATTCAAAAGGCTGTCTAAATCGAAACGGCTTGCGGATATTCCGGCTCCGACATTTTGCGCATCCCAGGCATTACATTTTTGTTCGATATGGACAGGTACCATTAATACCGGCTTTTGTAAATAAAGAGCTTCACATACTGATTCGAAGCCGGCTGTGGTTGCATACGCTTTGCAATTGACCATGTATTGAAGAAATGAAGTATCGTCGATTTTATGGAGATGAAAATGGGAATTTATTTCTAATTGTCGCGGAGCTTCTTTTTGATCCCAGAAAAAATGTAAGGGGGGTACCGGATGTTGGGCTTGCCATTGTGTAATTTCTGAAGCATATCCGCTATTGAGTAAATAGCCCAGTAAAAAATCCCGAGAGACGGGAGCGAAATCAAAGATTTCTTTTCGTAGTAAAGGGGGAATCACTGTAATTTGGTGCTGGGGATCCTGTGGGAAATCATAGAAGGATAAAGCAAATTTCTGAACGGCACCTATTGCTGTTATCCTGGAAAAAAAGCGAAGAAAAAATAATTCTAAACGGGATGCCGGAGGGAATTGAAAGTCCTTGTGTAAAAACAGATATTGATGACCGATACAAATAAGAGGATAAGGAGGACTTTTGAATAAATAGGTCAGACCGGTAAGCAATTCGTAAAAATTAATGACCAGGTCCGGTTGAAGATCACAGATCTTTCGATGTATAAATTTTATGCTTTTTTGAAATTCCGGCAGTTTTCCTAAATTAAAAAACAGACTTTTAAGTAAAGGCGGACGCTTATTCTGCGGAGTGGGAAGAAAATTCGGGCTTTCAAAAGTGTAGACTGGAGCGTCTATTTTGGTGGTAAAAAAGGCTGGCAATTGCCGGTGTGAACTTTTTCCTACGAGGACGGCACAGAGGGTATCTCCTTTCTGTTGCAGAATTTGTTGTAAGGCTAAAGCTTGTGTGAAATGTCCCCGTCCTTCTCCCTGAATAATAAACAAAAATCGCATTATACAGCTAATTTTAATTCTTTTGTATCTATCTTTTCATCTTGATGATGATGGTATATTTCCCATCCACCATCGGGATATTCGATGAGCGCGGTCAAGGATTCCACCCAGTCCCCGGAATTCAGGTAGTGAATGTTCCCATACCAGGTATTCGCCGGTTGATGAATGTGTCCGCAAATAATCCCATCAAAATGACGGGTAGCTGCAATTTTTGATAATTCTCTTTCAAAATCCGAGATATAGGATACGGCCGATTTGACTTTATGCTTTATGTTTTGAGAAAAAGAATAATAAGGCATGCCTTTCCGGCGGCGGTAATTGTTCAGAATTTTATTCAGCCACAAGAGAAAACTATAACCGTAATCTCCAAGCTTTGCCAGCCAGATCATATGAGAAGTGATAGTATCAAAAATGTCTCCGTGTGCCACATAATAGCGTTTACCATGAGACAGGTGTACGTAATCATTGACAATAAACATGTTCGGTAATTTGAACGGAATCAGTTTGTCCAGGAAATCGTCATGATTTCCACGGACATAGATTACTTGAGTGGAATGATTTTCCATCATTTTCATAATGACTTTTACCAGATCGGTATAACTTTTTTTCCAACGCCCGAACGGATTTCTCTGTAATTTCCAGCCATCAATAATGTCCCCGTTCAATATTAATTTCTGGCAATCTATACTTTTTAAGAAAGCTGTCAGTTCTTCCACTTTGGAGTGTTCGGAACCCAGATGTACATCAGAAATAATAACGGTAGAAACTTGTAATCTATTTTTCATAATTTATTCTTTTTCTCCTAACAAAATAGCTTTTATTATATGACATTTCTGTTGCATGCTGGTAAATAAATTGTTAAGAGATAAAATGAAGGAGAGAAGAATCTTTATAACGCTTAACTTTAAGAAAAACAGGAAAGAGAAAGGTCTTTTTAAGTCTTTATTCCGAACAAGTAAATTTAATAAAAAATGTTAAAAATTGAAATTATAAAAAATAGACGTCACCCAAAATGTTAAAAAAACTGTCCTGTAGATAGAGCAAGAGAGGGAGGTCCAAAAGTGGATAGGAAATAGTTATATCTTATTCGAATAGTGGTGTTGAAGGTTTGTTTTACACAGAGCAATCATTTAAAGAAGGAAGGGATGTTTGTTTTTTGTCTCTTTTGTGTTGATTATTTATCGTCATTATGGCGGTAAGGAAGAACAATCAAGATTCAGGATATTTTTACAAAACCCTATTATTAATCTACTCATTTAAACCCGAACACAAATGAAAAAATTATTAAGTATCGTGCTGTTTGCTGTAATAGTTACAGCCTGCTCGAAGGATGACGAAGAAATGAAAGGGATGGTTGCCGATCAGGTTACCGCTACTGTCCAACCGTTTACAGGTGATGATATGTCGTTAAGGGCATATTGGAACCAAGGGGATGTAATGACTGTCCTCAGGGCTGGATTACCTGCTTGCCAACTAACGCTTTCGGCCGGAGCAGGTACTTCTGTAGGTACTTTTGCCGGCGAATTATCTTTCGGGCTGGGGCAGGAGGTCACTGCCATTTATCCGAAAGTGACAGGAAATGAAGGTTTCCTTACCTTGCAAAATGAACAAAACTATGCGGTTGAAACCGATATAAATGCCTACGATATACGTTTCGGTTCCGCTCAGCTTGTGTCTGATGAAATGAATATTCAGATGTCCAGTCTTTTATGTGCTTTAAAACTGGATATCATTTTGGGAACGGACGATGCGATGGAAAGTATAAATTCAATAGAGGTCGTTGTACCGGATCGGTTTTTGTCGGGAACATTCCCGATTTCATCTGCTTATCCGGCAGCTTCCCTGCAAATGACTAACGGGACGGACAGGATAAAGGTCAATTTAACCTCTACTCCTTCGGCAGGCAAGCAAGTGACGGCCTATATACTTACGCTTCCCTGCGATTTGAGTGAGGTTCGGCAGGTAAAGTATATCATTACCACGACAAACGGAGTTTTTACTTTTTGTCATAAACCGGCTGAGGCGTTTTTATCCGGGAAGATGGTGCCAGTAATTCTCGATGTGAACCGCTTTACGTTAGTCTCTGAGGAACCGGGAGAAGGGGAATATACTAGGACGATAAGCGATATATCCGAATATACAAATCTCAATGATCCGGTATTCTATGGAATGGGGGCAACAGATCCAGTGTATGCTAATAGCTATTTGATAAGCGAGGCTGGTAATTATACTTTTGATGCTACCGTTATCGGTAACGGCCCGGGAGGAATTATGGCTAATGGAAAGTTTCATACCTCTACGGCTTCTATTACACCGAAATCGGCGGCTTTGGTATGGCAGGATAAACCGGGACTGATAAAGAAAGTCGCTTTCAGCAACGGAAAAATTATTTTTTCTACTGCTGAAACATTCACGCCGGGTAACGCACTTATCGCTGCTTATACGGGTAGTGATGGAACGGGTGAAATACTTTGGAGTTGGCATATTTGGATGACTGATAAACCCGCCTTGGAGACTCATATCAATCTGGAGGGACATAAATTCACTTTTATGGATCGGAATTTGGGAGCAGTAAACAAAACGATAGGGGATGCCGGATCGTTGGGATTGTTGTACCAATGGGGCCGTAAAGATCCATTCCTTAATTCGGCAAGTGCCACTGAGGTTGTCCAGCCGATTTTATATGATATAGAGGGTAAAGTTTTGACAGATCGGTTTGCCGAACTTTGGACTTCCCCCGACAAAGGAACTATAGCGTATACATTGGCTAACCCTACTCATTTTTTGCTGGCCAAGGATCAGGAAACTTCCGCTGACTGGTATTACGGAGGTGGTGCGGGTAGAGTGAACCGTAATTTCTATTTATGGGGGAATCCCGAAGGATATGTATACAGAGAGCTGTCGGAAACGCTAAAGACAATTTACGATCCTTGTCCTGTTGGCTACCGGGTTCCTGGTAATTTTGCCTGGTCGTTCGTAACCTATGACGGTCATTTTACTCCTGTTCCTGAGCAGTGGAGCGTAAGAGGGAGTTTTACTGGCGGTTATACGGTTATTTATGACGGAACGAATACGACTTTTTATCCGGCACAAGGTTGCAGGAGTAGTGCGGGTGGACTTTCCGATGCCGGTGAATACGGGCATTATTGGATGAGTGGTCCTTTTGATGAAATCAGCCCTTACGTCGTGTGTTTCGGATTTGCTAATTGGTACATTCATCCCGACAATGAGTGTAATACTTCAACCGGGCGGGCTGTAAGATGTGTAAAAGAATGATTTATTCTGATTTCGGTAAATGATGAAATAACAGCCGAGTGATTTAATTGTTGTACAACGTAGACGTCTCCTCCAGATTTCTGTATGATATAGAAAAGCCAGGGATTTCTACGTTGTATATAAATTAAGATCGAAAAAATTAAAACAGCTTTTTAGCACACACGTATGAAAGAAAAAAGAGAGAAAATGGAAGAACTAGATTTAACGACCCCTTCGATATTATTTTCGGCGATTTCTTTAATTATGCTGGCCTATACGAATCGATTCCTGGCTTATGCTACCGTAATCCGTAACTTAACTGTCGAACACGAGACCAATCCTACTCCGATTACGCGTAAACAAATAGAAAATTTGCGAAAGCGGTTGTATATCACTCGTTCCATGCAAATATTTGGGGTCAGTAGCCTTCTCCTTTGTGTGATCTGTACGCTGTTTATATATTTGGGATGGCAACTAACTGCCATATATATTTTTGGTATAGCTCTATTTTTATTGGTCATCTCTTTAGGGTTGTCTATCAGAGAATTATTGATTTCCGTCAAAGCGCTGGAATTCCATTTGGACCGAATAGACCCTTTCAAAAAACGCTCCTGAATTACCCCCACCGGGACGGACCTTTTTGGCTAAACGTCCCTTAAAATGAACCTGATATTGCTGAGTTAAGATCTGGTAGTATATATTTTAGAAATTTATTTATCCCTTTCTTCTTTACTTTATGGACATTTTTAGGCCTTTTGTAAGGTTTTGCTTTATCTTTAGATGCTATTTTATAAAGGACGATTGGCATACATCTCGTTGAAGTTGACCGGCTGTTGGGAAGTTTCGTCGGTTTCTTCTGTCAGTTCTGCTCCCCTTTTTAAGTCATCCAGTGCACCGACAGTGTCTCCTTTCAATTCTTTCGCCTTTCCTCTGGCGGTGTAAGCACGTCCGAAATCGGGTTTATTTTCAATGGCTTCGTCGAAGTGAAGAATAGCTTCTTCTATCAAATGCTGTTCCAATAAAAGACGCCCTGTTTCTAAATAGGCCTGCTCGTGAAAAGGATTTAATTCTACAACTGTCGTATAATCTTGTAGGGCGGATGGGGTATCCTTCAAAGCTTCGTAAATTGCTCCCCTTTGCATATAAGCATTTTCTTCTTCAGGCGCTAGGCGAATAGCTGTATTTACATCTTGCAAAGCTTGATCGTATTGTTTCAGCTCGGTTAAAAGTCCGGAACGTAACAGAAATATATCTGCCATATCGTTTTTAATTTCTATTGCTTTGCTGAGAGAATCGATAGCTGCTTCCGGTCGATTTAGCATCTTATATGCCTGTCCGATTAAGAAATGAGCTCTGTAATCGGTGCTCTTTTTAGTGAGTATATATTCACAATCTGCAATTGCTGCTTCTGCTTGATTTTCCTGTAAGTATAACTGTGCTCGGTTTAAAAATGTGTCTGTCTCTTCAGAGTCCAAAAGAGTCATACGGCTATATGCTTCGATCGCTTCAGAAACATCGCCTTGCTGTATATAGGCTAAGGCCAGATAATTCAGGGTCTCAAATTCTTCTTCAATTGCGAGGGCTTCATTAAAACAACGAACAGCATAACCAATTTTACCGATTTTCATCGCTTTCAAGCCATCATACTTGAAAATATCGAAATTCCGTTGTTTTTCTTTGTCTTTATTCTCTCCAGCCTGCTCTGATGTCTGACCGAAAAGAGATTTGAAAATACCCATATTAGCTTAATGTCTATAAATAATTGATGATAATTTTACTTTTCTCTTCCTGAGGGGACAAAGATTATTCCGATATGCATAGAAGCCCCAAAAAGGTCCGTCCCTCTGGGGGAACAAAATAACAAAAAGCCAATTAAAAAAACAAATGATTAGGATCTGATATGGTTTCATTTATTATCTTTAAGCCCGGTGAATATTGGTTTAATTTTATAATATATGAAAAGAATATTTATTATGGTAGGACTTATTGCAGTGTTAAACGCTTGTAATGGTTCAGAAAAAGATGCAACTTCTTCAGAAAATCCTTTTTTTACAGAGTATTCTACACCTTTTGGAGTACCTCCTTTTGACAAAATCAAAATAGAGCATTATAAGCCGGCTTTTTTGAAAGGAATGGAAGAGCAGAAACAAGAAATTGAAACAATTTTGAACCAGCGTTCAACGCCTGATTTTGAAAATACAATTGTGGCGTTAGATCGGAGTGGTCATTTATTGAAGAAAGTCAGTTCTGTGTTTTATGGATTAAATAGTGCTCATACTTCAGAGGAGATGCAAGCTTTGAGTAAGGAATTGGCTCCTTTATTATCCAAACACCGAGATGATATCAAGTTGAATCCGAGTTTGTTTGCGAGAGTTAAAGAAATATATAATCGACAGAAAGAATTTCGTTTAGATAAGGAGCAAACGGCTTTATTGGAAGAAACTTATAAGGAGTTTGTACGGGGTGGAGCGGATCTTGCTCCAGAAAAACAAGAAAAATTAAGAGCTATAAACAGTGAGATTGCTTTGTTGCAGCTAACCTTCGGACAAAATATGCTGAAAGAAACCAATGCCTTTCAGTTGGTGCTGGAAAAGCAAGAGGATTTGGCAGGTTTACCGGTATCATTGATTACTACAGCAGCAGAATCGGCAAAGGCGGCGGGAAAGGAAGGGAAATGGATGTTTACCTTACACAATCCGAGCATTATGCCTTTTCTGCAGTTTTCCGAGCGTCGTGATCTGAGGGAGAAAATGCTTGAGGCTTATCTTAACCGGGGGAATAATGAAAATGAAGCCGATAACAAAGAAGTGGTGAAAAAGCTGGTTGCTTTACGTTTACAGAAAGCGCAATTAATGGGATATAATAATTATGCTGCTTTTGTTTTGGAAGATCGTATGGCTCGGAATGAGGCAAATGTTTATCAATTGTTGGATCAGATATGGAAGCCTGCGTTGCGTAAAGCAAGAGAAGAAGCGGCTGATTTACAGGCTGCGATGAAAAAGGATGGTATCAAAGGGAAGTTGCAAAGTTGGGATTGGCGTTATTACAACGAAAAGGTAATGAAGGCAAAATTCGATATTGATGAAAATCAGCTTCGTCCTTATTTTAAGCTGGAGAATGTTCGGGAAGGCATGTTTTATGTCGCAAACCGGCTTTACGGTATTACATTTACTGAATTGAAAGATATCCCCAAACCTCATGAAGAAGCAATTGCCTTTGAATGTAAAGAGGTCGACGGAACGCATTTGGGGGTGTTGTATATGGATTATTTCCCGCGTGCAGGTAAGCGGGGAGGGGCTTGGTGTAGTACTTATCGTTCCCAGACTTATAAAGATTCTGTCCGGGTGGCGCCGGTGGTGACGATTGTTTGTAATTTTACCAAACCTTCCGGAGATGTGCCGGCTTTGTTAAGTCCTGATGAAGCTTCCACTTTGTTTCACGAATTTGGACATGCTCTGCACAATCTGTTTAAAGACGTCCGATATTCCGGCGTTTCCGGAGTGCCCCGCGATTTTGTGGAATTACCTTCTCAACTTATGGAGCATTGGGTATTTGAACCGGAAGTTTTGAATGTATATGCGAAACATTATCAAACGGGAGACACAATGCCAAAAGAGTTGATAGGGAAATTAAGAGAAAGTGGGAAATACGGACAAGGATTTGCTACGGCCGAGCGCATACAGGCCTCTATGTTAGATATGGCTTATCATGTAATAAAAGAAATTCCGGCTGATTTTGATATCATAAAATTTGAGGAATCTGTTATAAAACGTTTGGGTGCTTTAAGTCAGATCCCACCCCGTTACCGGACGACCTATTTTAATCATACAATGGGAGGAGGATATACGGCAGGGTACTATAGTTATATGTGGGCAGAAGTACTCGATGCTGATGCTTATCAGGCTTTTATCGAAACAGGGAATATTTTTGACTCTGAAACTGCAGCTAAATTCCGGAAATATGTACTTACGCCGGGAGGGATAGAGGATGCCATGGTAATGTATACCAATTTTCGTGGAGCAGAACCGGGAGTAGAGCCTTTGTTAAAGAACAGGGGATTAAACTAAAAGGAAACTGAACTTCGGATGGTAGAGGTTTATGTGAGTGATAATTAAAAAAGACAAAAAAAGTCCCTCCCTTTTTGTGCTTTAGAAGAGATAGGAGACCGGGCGAAAAGTAGAAATTTCGCTCCGTCTCCTTTTATATTTTGAACGATTATTCTAATTCTTTTTTTAGTATTTCTGCTTTAGCGTTGCACTGGTCTGCCTTGGCCTGTTCGCCTTTGTTTTTATATAAATCTGCTAAAAGATGAAATGAATATATCAACGGACGAATATAATTACACCGTTCGTATATATTTTCGCACAACTCTTGTAAAATCTCGACTGATTTCAGATAACACTTTTCAGCTTTAGAGTAATCGTGTAAATGCGATTCGTAAAGTTCTCCCAGGCTTCTTTGAAATTGGGCTGTTCCGGAACGATACCTATAGATGTCCTCTCGGTCGAATTCTGCTCTTGTTTTAAGTGCTGCCAAATACATTTGCTCTGCTTGGACGGGGCGCTTCATATCGAAGTACAAATTACCCAGTCTCCACTCCATAACGGATACATCTTCACTGAAAATCAGCCAATTCGTTTGGGCCAGCATTTTGTATATTTCCAACATTCGGAATAACATTTGTTCGGAACACTCTAAGCGATTGGTGCGATTATAAAGCTCCAATAATTTTCCCAGTACGCTGATTTTGTCGAGCGGTATATTTTGTTTACGGCCGCTGTAGTTTTCGTAATATTCTAGTGCTTTTAAAAGCAATTTTTCTATTTTATCGTATTCTTCACTTTTTTCCCAGTAGAGGGAAGCCAAATAATAGTAGGATTCTGCTAATTTCGGCAGATAAGTATTGGGCCTTTTAGTGATCTTTTGTTTATAACGGATAATGTTTTCTTCCGTATTTTTTATCCTTTCTTCATCGGGGGTGAGTTGGCATTTAGCTGGAGATTGTAGCTTTTGTTTCATAATAATATCCGATTTTAATTGATAAAAATATGTCCCTTGTATCCCAATAGACACTGCTCTTATTTTGCTTTTGTGCCGGAGTCTGATCCGTTTATCATACAAATATACGACTTTTTGTTTTGCGTTATAATTGGGGAACATATTCTCTGGAAAGATCCGGCTGAGAGAAGGATGAATAAATTTTTCAGATAAGTTTCGGAGACCTTGGGAATCCGATCTTTTGATTCGGAATAAAATACTCTATTTTTTCATTGACTTTTTGGTAGGAAGCTATAAATCGGTAATAGGTACGGAATAATTTGAAATTTTCATTTTTGTTTAACGGTTGTTTCTCCCTATTGGGGGGTAGATTAGAAAAATGGCAAGAGAAAAGTTAGAAAGGATGGTGGGAAAGATGCCATTGTATGGCAAAAGTGGGAACAAGCGACAGAGGAAAAGAGAGTAGTTACCTGAAATTTATACAAACACCTTCAGCCTTCGTCTTCCCCGTAACGGGCCTAATCTCATTGTCCAGTTTGAAAAATAAACATTTTGGATAGAAACAGTAGAATAGAATCAACAAGGGCAGATTTTATTGTCAAATTTCTGATGATTTGTCGTTTTTTTCTTGCTTTTTGTCCGTAAGCCTGCCACCTACCCTCGTGATTTAAAAAATTCGATGAGAAGCTATGCTGAATAAACTTTAGCTTGTGGGTTTCTACCAATCCTTAAACGGTGTTTGTAATAATTTTGTCCTGGTAATAAAATCAGCTTTTCTCAAGCTATTTATCATCCGGATCAATTGAGCAGAATTGATTTCCAGGATCCCGGTTCGTATGTATATGGCTTTTACATTTTGTAATTCGTACCACCTATCAAAGCGGTGAAACCAAGTAGGATAAATCAAGGTGGGTTTATAATCTCTGTCAATCAAAAGGCAAACAAAGAATTGTCCTCTGTAATAGAAATCGCTAACCTGACGAATAGCTTTCCATTCTATTTCTTCCCGGATAACGGACAATTCTGTGATCCCATTTTCTGTCAGAATGAGATAAGGTTTGCGGTCAAACCAAGTACCGATACCGAATATCAGGCACAAACCTGCTAAGATAATAAAACTCCACCCTGCAGTTGTATTATCCGTATATTGCAGGAATAACCAGCCGGCAATAGCAAGTATCGGGCTCAGGAAAGTTATGAGGATGGCTTTCTTTACCGACTGATATATCACGATCTTGCTATCCATCTGTAGATTTTATTCCTTAACTGCTTCCTCGTTTACCTGGTCTTCTGCCACCATTGTAAGCGATATATCTGTATTTTTCTCTTGGTCCAGAATCTTCTGAAGCAATTCCGCAACCTTTGTCTCACCCATCTGCTTGGCGAATTCTACCAGAGTTCCATAGGAAGCTATTTCATAGTGTTCGGTTTTTTGTCCTGCCAACACCAGACCTGCATCACGGGTATAAGAGTCTTTGTCCGTATCTTCGATTATCGCTTCTGCTTCTTTTATCAGACCGTCCATCGCTTCACATTTTTTGGCTTTGGCTTTCTCTCCCATCAGTTCAAATACTTGTTCCAGCATCCGGATTTGGCCTTCCGTTTCCTTTGTATGCTTTTCGAAAGCATTTGCCAGTTTTTTACTTGTTGCGGCTTTCATCATTTTAGGTAATGCTTTGTATAAAGCTTGTTCTGCCCAATAGATATCCTTCAATTGGTCTACGAAGAATTCTCTGAATTTACGATTCTCTATCTGGGGAGCAGTTTCTTTTTGGTTTTTACTTTTTGTTTCCATCGTTTTCTCTTTTTAATGAATATAATTAATCTAATATTTTCAAAAACATCTGTAATGCCCGATTAGAGGCTTGCCGTATTATTTCCTGACGGTCTCCGCTAAACAGAAAACGTTTGGCATGTATTTCCCCTTTCATCTTAACGGCAATCCATATTGTACCAACGGGATTCTCGTCCGAACCTCCCTCCGGACCTGCATATCCGGTAGTGGCAATGGAACAGGGGCACTTCAATACTTGACAGGCTCCATAGACCATTTGCTCTGCGATAGGTTGGCTGACTACTCCATATTTTTCCAAATCCTGGCTTTCGACTCCCAATATCTTCTTTTTAACTTCCTCGGAATAAGAGATGATCCCTCCGATAAAATGTTCCGAACTCTCAGGCTCTGAAGCAAGCATATTGGCAATACGTCCTCCGGTACAACTTTCTGCTGTACCTACAGTCAGCTGATACTCGGCTAACTTTTTGCCTGCTTGCTTCAATAAGGCAATTTCATCGTCATCTAAATAATGAATTTTCATATTCCTGACTGTTGGACATATTTGTCGATCGCTGTACGGGTGTTATTCACCTCTATTATTTTAACGTATCCGGTAAGAAACAGGTTGAGTGCTTGCTAATTAAACTTACTTATTTTGCGTAAATAAATGAGAAGCTTATCACATGTATGAGTATCCAATTCCCCTTTTTAGCGATAAAAGGGGAATCGAAAATATTTTTCTTTCCGCTTTCTTCTTAGGCTACAAAATGCCCCGGAGTTAGATACAGAGGAACAGGTATGATTGGGGGAGGAGTCAGGCCCAAAGGTGTGGACCCGATAAATACTACGTATCCTACATTCAGTAGGCACGTAAAGTTTATGGACTTCTATCCGTTTGCTGACATTGAAGCAATCACATCACGTCTGAGGCTTTTTATTACAGGTGAAGATGCTCATTCGTACGAATTCAGGGAAGATGCCTACCGGTTTGCTGCCGAACCGAAAGAATTGTATGTTGTCCCCGATGTAGGACATGTGGATTTTTACGATTGTGTAATCCTTATCTTCTTAGATAAACTGGAGACTTTCAAATGGGCACCCCTTTCCAGGGAGACAAAATACAAGTTCAGGTATATGCAATCAATACCCGGAGCGGTCACGCATCCAACCGTCAGCTTTTTGTCACTTCTATTTCCGGACTCAGCGGAGAAGTAGCAGGAAGCTGACAAATTAAATAACTGAATTTTTATAAAGAAAGGAGGCAACAATGGCAACCAATTGGAAAACGACATTGTGGGACATCATTCTGACCATCCTGACGCTGGGAATCTCTCACATCCAAAAGCGCAAAAAAAAGTTAGAAGAGGAGGGAAACAAAAAATCCACAAAGCAGCCCTCAGAAAACTAATCATTTACCTTTATTGTGTGTATAAGCGGCTCTAAACAGCCGCTTATTTTCATTTCATGTTTCACGAATGTTTCACAAATCAATGAAATCAAAAAACCAATCATCTAATAATCAGATGATTGGTTTTTATTTTAGTGGTCCCACTTGGGCTTGAACCAAGGACCCCCTGATTATGAGTCAGGTGCTCTAACCAGCTGAGCTATGGGACCTACACTCGCGTGTGTTAAGGATTTCACTCTTTAACGGGTGCAAATATAGGGATAAAATCCGGTTTTTTACAAAGGATGTAAGAAAAAAATGTTACTTTCGTTCGCAATGAATAGAAAATGAATAGGTTTCAGGCAGGAGGAATGTTGAATAGGGATTAACGGAATAAGAATGAAGATTTGTTTATTGGTAATCGGTAAGACCGATGCGGCTTATATAAGAGCGGGCATAGAGGAATATGAGAAACGGATGGGAAAGTATGTAAATTATGAAATGAAAGTGCTGTCGGATGTGAAAAACAGCAAACATATGAGCGAGGAGGTACAGAAAGAAAAAGAGGGGGAATTATTGTTGGAGCAATTGCAGACAGGGGATTTTGTCGTCTTATTGGATGAAAAAGGAAAACAATTGAATTCAGTAGAATTTTCCACTTATGTGGCACAGAAAATGCAGTTGGGGATAAAACGGATGGTTTTTATTATAGGAGGACCTTATGGATTTGTGGGAAAGGTCTACGAAAGGGGAAATGATAAAATCTCTTTGTCTAAAATGACATTTTCACATCAGATGGTAAGAATGATATTTATAGAACAATTGTATCGGGCAATGACTATCTGGAAAGGCGAACCCTATCATCATCTTTGAAGAAGAGCAAAATTGTAAGTAAAAAATAAATGAAAAGAGCATTATTCGTTTTTACTGCCGGGATTTTTCTTCTGTTGGGAGTGGTCTCGTGGGAATATATCTTTGATCGTCAGCAGCTGGATAGTTGGGCGGGACATTTTGAGAAACGCTTGCACCAAAAAGAGCTAGAAGCGGATGAAATGCTTTTGCAGTTTAAAGATACGGTAGATATTAACGGGTACGACTGGGATGAAGATTTAATATTTGTAGGATTCAAAAATAAGAAAATTTTTTTCTGGACAAATGAGATTGTAGGGATGGACGGTTTGTATGAGGAGTTGACTACGAATGAAAAATTTTTAAAAATCAACAATGCTTTTTATGAAGTAAGAAAAAAGGCTTATGAGGATACAGAGTATTTTGCACTTTTGCATATTAAAGATAGTTATCCTTATAAAAATAAATATGTAAAAAACCAATTTGGTCAGTTTTTAGGAGTAGGTCGGGAGAATGCTGATAATATTAGTGTAAAGCGTTTTGCTGCTGACGATGAACCGGTCATTGTCAATAAGGAAGGAGAAAAACTTTTTTATATCGAACATAATGAAGATTTTAAAGACCGTTCTGTAAATTATGTTTTTGTATTCTGCTATTTTTTGGTTTTTTTGAGTCTTTTTTATATTTATGACCAGTTATTATCTGCTGCCGCTTCTTTGCGGATTCAATTGCTGTATATTGTAGGTTTTGTGCTTTTTTTATGGGGATTACGGTACATTATGCTGATGAATGAGGTCCCGGCTTCTATTTATCGGTTACCTATTTTTGATAAAAGTATTGTGCAGGGAGGATTGGTTTTTTCTATTGGAGATTTGATGCTGTCGGCTTTTTCTATTGTTCAGGTTTTATATATCACTTTTGCCAATTTAAAAATCAATTATCAGAGTGCAAAATTAAAGCGTTTCCGCTATGTAATTTTATGTGGCTTTTTGCTTTTTACTTTTTTAAATGTTTCTTTTTTGAACTATTCTATTGGTTCTTTGATAGAGTCGACAGATGTACATATGAATATTGCCCGGGTGGTGAATGTAGGACTTACTTCTATATTGGCTTTTGTGTCTATTATTATGGGGGGCTTGGGGCTGATTATTATTGTCGACGGGGCTGTCGGTATTGTAAAAGTTCTGCTCCCGATAAGAGTTGTTTTGTATATAAGCGTGTTTATTTTGGGATTCTTAGCTTTGTGTTGTTTTGTCTTAGATGCTGACATGAATGGGTGGGGCTGTGTGTTTGTGTTGTTTTTATACATTTTGCTTATATTGAATCGGTATTGGGTAAAACGGGATGTGCAGCGGAGTGTTTATATGTTGATTATGGCATTGCTGTCTATCTATCTGGTATTAGTAGCTAAAAAATATGAGCAATATAGAGAGTTGACACAAAGGGCGGGTTATGCGACGGAATTGATTGAAGAAAGGGATTATAATTTTGAAAACAAATTAATTGAGATTAGTGCGCAAATAAATGATTCAGAAATAATTGCAGATTTTGTAGCCAATTATAATGAGGAATTTTTAAAAATGTGCTTGACTGACGATTTATTGGACCTAAAAGGTTATAATTATATTTCAGAAATTACTTTGTGCCGGGGGAACGATAGTTTATGGGTAGAACCGGATAACGTCTTATACGGTTGTCAGGAGTATTTCAATGAGTTGATTGGAAACCATTGCATTCAAATCGAGCATTCGGATTTTTATGCTATCACGGAATTTGACGGTTTTGTATCTTATATCGGTCGTTTTGAATTTGGGGATGTGGTTTTATATTTGCGGTTTGATTCAACAAAAGATAGTGAGGGAGCAGGTTATCCCCAGATTTTATCCCGCAAATCGATTGAAGGCGAAAATATAATTTATCCTTATTCTTATGCCAAATATAGAAACGGCCAATTGATTTATTCTTCGGGGGACTTTAATTATTATAAATCTTTAGACTTTTTCGGGAAATACAATGGAAACATCGATATTATTGAAAAAGACGATTATTCTCATATGCTTATCCCTGTAAATGAAGATTCTACATTAGTAATGAGTCTTTCTGATAGTATATTTTCGTTGTATTATGTCAATGTATTATACGCTTTTTTTATTTGTATCCTTCTTTCTTCCTATGGTTTGTTTTTCAGTCGGAATTACACGATAAATTTCAGACGGGGCACATTGAAAGCTAAAATCAAAAATAGCATCGTATCTTTAATATTCGGTTTGTTTGTGATTTTGACGGCTTTATCGATTACTTTGAATACAAAAAGTTTTGAAAAACGACACAATGCTAAGGCTATGGAATTTTTGAAATTCATCAATAAAGAGCTAGAGCGTTTGAATTGTGTTGAATACCTGGAGTGTCCGGACATTTTGAATGTATTGGTGGAATTGTCAGAAGTACTCAAGATTGATATAAACATATATTCTCAGCAGGGGATGTTAGTGGCCACTTCCCGTCCTGAAATTTTCAGCACTGGTTTTAATGGCTATCTGGTGAATGCCAAAGCTTTGGAACGAATTGCAGGACAGGGAGCCATGAGTTATGTGAATAAAGGACATATAGGAGAGTTGGATTATATGTCTGCTTATATGCCGTTGGTTTTAGAGAACGGGAAGTCGTATATTATCAATGTACCTTATTTTACTCAAAATGATGAGTTAAATACGGATATTGTGATTATGGTAATCATTGCCATCAATATAGCCATTGTTGTGATGGTATTGGCTTTTATTCTTTCGGGAATTGTTGCGGAGAGAGTGACGAAACCTTTGCAGTTGGTAAACGATAAGCTGAAACAAATGCGTGTCGGAGGGAAAAATGAAAAGATTGATTACGACCAACAGGATGAGGTCGGAAGGCTTGTGAGAGAATACAACAATATGGTAGAAAAGCTGGAAGAAAATATAAATCAGTTAGCGAGGTCTGAAAGAGAGAGTGCCTGGCGTGAGATGGCCCGGCAGATTGCCCACGAAATTAAAAATCCTCTCACTCCGATGAAGTTGAATATTCAGTTTATGCAACGTTCTTTACAAGTGGAGGATCCGCAGGAGTTTAAACAACGATTTAAAGATATTTCGACTGTATTGATAGAGCAGATCGATAATATGGCTTCGATTGCATCTGCCTTTTCGGATTTTGCAAAAATGCCTGTATCTCAGAAGGAGGTGTTTGATATCAGTGAAATGGTAAGTAATGCAGTGGTGTTGTTTGAAAAAAATGTAGACCGCTTAATCTATACTATAGAACCCGATATAAAAGTATGGGCGGATAAAGAACAAGTCTATCGGGTAGTCATTAATGTATTGAAAAATGCTGTGCAGAGTATTCCGGAAGAGAGAGAGGGGAAAGTTGAAGTAAGTGTTTCCCGGGTAGAAAGCAAGGTGATCATCCGTGTAAAAGACAATGGTTGCGGTATCCCGGCCGAATTAAAAAATAAGATCTTTGAACCGAATTTTACGACAAAAACCAGTGGAATGGGATTGGGATTGGCGATTTCCCGGCGAATTATGGAAAGTATGGAGGGGACGATTGAATTCAAAAGTTTGGACGTAGGTACGGAATTTATAATCACCTTAGAAGCCGTAAGAATAAAATAGTAACACTTGGGGATGGCGGAAGGTATTGTTTCTAAAGCAATAGGTTTAATTTATTCTCTTTTCTCCGGTGGTTTGTGTTTTTCAGTCAGGCGTTCCTCTTGCTTTTCTGTCAGCTCGGGCTTCGTTAAAATACCAAAACTTTTTCCTTTTAGCCGGGCAAAGCTTGGCTAAGGTCGGTAGACAAAGGGTATTTTTTCACACTTCGTCTTCGCACAGAGAGACGTACGTTCCTGCTATGACTGAAAAACACCAACGGCCTCCGATGCCCGTTAAATCCTCTTCTTCCCTTCGCTCGTTGCCACTCCAAACACTTTCCCGAAATAAGGCAGAGGAATACCTAAGAAAAAAGAGAAAAGCGAAATAAATTTGGATTTAAATAAAGACCGGGCGGTTTGTTTCATAAGTTATTTAGTTCTTATTTTATTGGCGGTTTGATCCCGAAACTTTTAATTCAGGAGTGGGATGAATGAATCTATAAAATAGCAAAAAAGGTCCGTCCCTATGGTTAATGGATAGGCATTGTATCCGGTGGGAGGGAAATATTTCGATAGGAAAATTTAGCTCTATGCTTTTACAGATATTGATTAACTGTATAGAATTGAAACTAATTTTATATATTTGTAAGGTTGTCAAATAGGGAGATATACATTGTATTGTGTAGAATTGAAATAACAAACAACATCAAAGCAATAAGAAAATATTAATTGTATCACAGGAAAGCGGTTATGTTATTTCAGTTTATTATTATAGGGGTAATTGTTCTGACTGCTTTAATCGTTGGGTGGTGGTTATATCGGAGAGTACATGCGCCTTCGTTACCGGAAAAAACCGTTGCCGTTGAAAGTTTTGTACCTTTTTTACGTTTGACGGCAGAAGATTTGATAAAACTGGCCAATGCAGCCTATATGGAGCAGTTGGATACTTTGATAAAAGAATCGGATGTAGCCAACCGAATGCCTGTTTTTTATCAGAATTATCAGGAATTAAACAAGAAAAATAGGGAAGCTTACTTCCAAAATTTATTGGATGTTCTGCGGAAAGATAAAAAAGAGTATATTGATAACTTATTGAATAATCGTTCGGATATTTCTACCCAAGAAATTTTGTTATTGATTTTAATGAAATCAGGTGTGAGTAATAAAGCGATTGCTAAAGTTTTATTTATTACGCCCGATACCTTGAAGAAGAGAAAATCACGTTTGAAAAGTAAGATGCAGAAGAATGAGCAGGGGGACCTGAAACAGGAGGAATAAAAATATGCCGGAAAATGAGTAAAAAAAGTTACTTTCTATAAGTGTTAGAAATAGTTTTTACGTAGAAAACAAAAGAAGATTGATTTACTTGCCGCCCGGGCGGAGTCGTAGCATAGGAGTGAAGAATTAGAACAGAAAAATACTAGATGCAAAGAAAATGAAAAAACATATTCCCAATCTGATTACCGGTTTGAATGCTCTATCCGGTAGCGTAGCCCTGTTTATAGCAATGTACGGCTATGCTGAACTAGCTGCTGTTTTTATTTTATTAGGAATGTTTTTTGATTTTTTTGATGGGCTGACAGCTCGTTTGCTGCATGTGAAATCGGAAATGGGTAAAGAATTGGATTCTTTAGCGGATATTATCAGCTTTGGAGTAGCTCCTGCTTTTTTAGCGCATTTGCTTTTACGAGATATTGTCTTTATGGGTGGGGAAGGAAATATTTTAGATGTCGGGATAGGACAGCAGTTCCTGCTTTTTTCTCCTGTACTTATTCCTTTTTTTTCTGCCTTTCGTTTAGCTAAGTTTAATTTAGATGTCCGGCAGAGCCATTCTTTTATTGGAATGCCTGTTCCGGCCCATGCTTTGTTTTGGGTAGCGTTGATTTTTGCAGCCCGTTATTTACCGGAAATTTATGCTGCATTTTTCGGAAACGCATGGGTACTCGTCGCTTGTATAATTATTTTGTCCTTATTATTAATTAGTGAATTACCGATGTTTTCATTGAAGATTTCCGGTTGGGGATGGAAAGAAAACAAAATCCAGTATCTTTATTTCCTGACTTTAATAGGAATCGCTCTGATCGGCGGCTTATCTGTCATTCTCTTTATTATTCCTCTTTATATCCTTTTCTGTGTCGTAAATGCTTTGATCAATGTGGCAAAAAGATAAATTTGCCGGCAAAGGAGGGGTGAGAAAACAGTCAGAAAAGAAAAAGGGAGGGAAGAGAAAATTACCGTTTGTCTGTTGAGAAGACCCTTTCAGTCGTGTAAAAGTACGGTTCTGCAATTCTGATTTAGAAGATTTATTTTTATTCTGTTCCTTTGGGTGTTATTCATTTAAATTAAAAAACTATGAATCAAAAAGACAAAGGAAGAGGGACTTTTATATGGAGAGTCAGTTCGGCCCATGTGATTGCTTACTTTATTGCAGGTGTGTTTGCTCTCGTTTTTATGAATTACAAAGTTCATTATTCTTCTGAGGCGCTTTCGTTATTCATGCGTCCTCTTAGTTCCCCTTGGGTGGGTATAGGACCTGCATTGCAAATTTTCAGAGGAGTAGTCATTGCTTTGGTATTGTTACCGATCCGGAGTTTTATTTTTACAAAGTACGGATATATAAAGCTGATGTGGCTTATATTTGGTTTTTGTTCTGTTTCTACAATCGGTCCTACTCCGGGTTCTTTTGATGGGTTTATTTATACAGTTTTACCTGTCTACTATCACTTATTAGGTATGCCGGAAACACTTTTATATATCTTTTTGTTTACGGGAATATTGGCATTTTGGTATAAGTGGGAAAAGAAATATATGGCCTGGATTTCTGTTATGGGGGTTATATTGATTATTACTATGGGGATTATGGGTTTCAAAAATATGCTACAAGTGTAAATACATGAAATTTTTTGTCGTAAATTTATATCAATGAAAAATCGTAAAAAACTAAAAGTTTTTGGTGGGGCCTTCCTTTTCAGCCTTGCATTTACTCTTTCTATCCGGATGGGACAGGGGGGAGCTCTTCTGAGTACTTCTGTCTGGATTTTTACGGCAACGAATTTTCTGACGGTCCTGTGTGTCGTTATTCTCTTTCATAAAATCTTGGTGGATAATGCACATAAATCTGTGCGGCAGTTAAAAAAACAAATGCTTCCTTCGTTTGTTTTCTTTTTAGTCGTCACTGTCTTTTTATCTTTGCTACTCTATAGTTTAGGGGTCTATATCCTGTATTTGACAGAGAGGTGGAGGATAGATAACTATTTGAAAATCTTGTTTCAACGTGATATTCCGAATACTTATGTCCCTTTAGCCATCGGTTTATTTTTTGCTTCTATCGTATTTTTTTATACGACCTGGCGGCAGGCAATAGAAAGAGAACAACGCTTACAGGAAGAGAAGTTAAAATATAAATACAGAACCCTTAAAACTCAGGTCAACCCGCATTTCTTGTTCAATAGTTTAAATACATTGTCGGAAGTCATCTACGAAGATGTGAAAAAAGCGGACCATTATATTCAAAAATTGGCAGGGATATACCGGTATATTTTGGATAATGAGGAGACTGATTTGATTTCTTTGAGCGAAGAGATTGATTTCGTGAAGCAATATTTTAGTTTGCAACAGGAAAGGCTTGGCAATAAAATAGAATTGGAAATAGCATGTGAAAATGCAGATAAATTTAAAGTAATCCCTATATCTTTACAAATTCTTGTAGAAAATGCATTAAAACACAATGTTGCCTCAGAGGAAAATCCGTTGAAAATAAAAATTTGTACGGTTGAGGGTAAATATATAATTGTTTCTAACAGAATACAGAAAAAGAATATATTAAAAGATGCCCGAGGAACAGGATTGGCTAATTTAAAAGAAAGAGTCAAACTGATTATGGGAGAAAATTTGTTTATCGATCAGGCCAATAATCAGTTTTTAATTCAATTACCTATTATTCGGACTTGCTCATGAAGGTACTAATTGTAGAAGACGAACGATCTGCCGCTCAAAAACTGATCCGCTTACTGAAGGAAGTGGATCCGCATATTCAGGTTATAGCTGTTTTGGCGTCGGTAGAAGAGACGACGGTTTGGTTTCACCGGAATCCCAACCCAGATTTAATATTTATGGATATTCAACTTGAAGATGGGATAAGTTTTGAAATTTTTGAAAATTGTGAAATTCAAATTCCTGTAATTTTCACGACGGCTTATGACGAATATACTTTGAAAGCTTTTAAGGTGAACAGTGTAGATTATCTTTTAAAACCGGTTTCGGGGGAGGAATTGAGGAAAGCAATGGATAAGTTTTATCTCTTTCATGCTCAAAAAATAGATTATGCTGGGCTGAAAACAATCATCAGACAATTTCAGCCGATAGTAAAAGAACGGTTCCTGATTAAGATCGGAGAACATTACAAGTCTGTCGCGACCACTGCAATATGTGCTTTTTATATTTTAGAAAGAAATGTATTTATTTTTACGGATACGGGAAAAAATTATCCTCTTGATTATTCTCTTGATAAAATTGAGCAAATGATAGATTCCCATTTATTTTTTCGGGTAAACCGGAATTTTATTGTTTATTTTTATGCTATTCAGGATGTCATTGCTTATTCATCAAAGAGGCTGAAGATTATTTTATATAACTGGGAAGGAAGAGAGGAGATCTTGGTGAGTCGTGAACGGGTAACGGCATTTAAAAGATGGATGGACAGATAAGATCGGGGAACGACTTAAAAGTTATTGGGGCCGTCTGGTGTTTTTGTAAAAGAATCAAATATCGGCGTCGGTTAGCGGATCGTAGGAGACGTAATCGTAGTCGGGAGAGATTTTGATGCTTTGAACCTGCATAAAGGAGGTTTCCGATTCGGAAGAAGCGGGTAAAGGTTGTAGTGTAGAAGTGCTGGTAATAAATGTGCTGTCTTTTACTTTTTTGAATTGAACCCATCCTATTTGAGTCATTACGACGATACCGGCAAGAACTGCGGCGGCGGCACCATATTTCAGGGAACGTTGCAACCAGTTGCCGGAGTTTGCATTGATATAAGTAGTAGAAACCGGTACGGGAGAAAGTTCGACTTGACGAATTTTCTTTGTATGGGCAGGAAAACGGAGGGCTTCTATTTTTTCCATACCTAAGGCGGCCGCTAAAAAGTTTTTTCCGGCCGGTTCAAATAAAATATGGAAGCGTCGGTCTGTATAAAAGCTGCCGATATCTCCAAAATCGACTTTTTCTCGCTGATTTAAACGAATTTTTAAGTCTTCACAGAAAAATTCGATTTGTTTAATGGCTTTATCGTAAGGAATATTTTCCTTGCAAACAATCCAATTTGCGAGTAAGCCGTCGTTGAGGGTAAGGTTGCGATTGAACAATATCGTCTTGGAAGGCGGATAAATCAATCCGTTCTTTTCATCTACATAGGCACTTTGGTAATTACAGATAAATCCGCCGAAATCGGGGATGATTACGCAATCGTGCAAAAAGAGCAAATCCGATATGTATTCTATATATCTATGCATATTGCAAAAGTAGGAAAAAGAAGTAGAATGTCCATACTTATCGGTGGGGTTTTTAGAGATTTTCATATTTTATTATTTACTTTGCAGTGATTTACAGTGAGAATGTTAATCTTATAAATTTTTGTACGATGAAAATATTTGTTACAGGAGGTACCGGTTATATCGGATCTCACACCGTAGTTGAGCTCCAACAAAGCGGTTTTGAAGTGGTAATTGTAGATAATCTTTGTAATTCCAATATTCAGGTTTTGGATGGAATCGAAAAAATTACAGGTATTCGCCCCGAATTTGAACAATTTGATTTGACGGATGCGGAGGCTACCCGGGATTTTTTTGCCCGTCACAAGGATATCCGTGCAGTTATCCATTTTGCAGCTTTAAAGGCTGTGGGAGAATCGGTAGAAAAACCGTTGGAATATTATAGAAATAACCTGAATTCTATGATGAATGTTCTGGCTTCTATGCGGGAATTCGGAGTGAAAAATCTGGTTTTTTCTTCCTCTTGTACTGTATACGGACAAGCAGATGTATTGCCGGTGACGGAACAGACGCCGCGGAAGCAAGCGGAATCTCCTTATGGGAATACCAAAGCGATGTGTGAAGACATTATGCGGGATTTGGCAAAGGTAGAAAAGGAAATGAACCTGATCGCTTTGCGTTATTTTAATCCGATAGGAGCTCATCCTTCTGCTAATATAGGGGAGTTGCCCAATGGAGTGCCCAATAATTTGATTCCTTATCTGACTCAGACGGTAGCCGGTATACGGGAACAGCTCAGTGTTTTCGGAGATGACTACAACACTCCGGATGGTACGCCGGTGAGGGATTATATTGACGTAGTGGATTTAGCGAAAGCTCATGTGATTGCTATACGGCGACTGATTGAAGGTAAAAACAAAGCGAATTACGAATATTTTAACATCGGTACCGGAAAGGGAGTTTCCGTATTGGAGTTAATCCATACTTTTGAAAAAGCCACTGGAAAGAAAGTGAATTATAAAATTACAGGCCGTCGTGCGGGAGATATTGAAAAAGTTTGGGCAGATACTTCCTTAGCGAATCAGGAATTGGGTTGGAAAGCGCAGATACCTTTAGTTGAGACCCTGACCAATACGTGGAGATGGCAGGAAAAATTGGATAGAAAATAGTTTGTTATTTTAAAATGAAAACGTTCGGAAAGACAACGTAAATTTAATAGAAGAATGGGAGCCAACTCATTTATCACAAATGAGTTGGCTTTCCCATTTTTATAAGTATTATTCCACCGTTACTGATTTTGCCAGGTTACGGGGCATGTCTACGTTGCAGCCGCGTAATACCGCAATATGGTATGAAATGAGTTGCAAAGGGATAACGGTGAGTAAAGGAGATAGGGATTCCAGTGTATCGGGAATTTCAATTGTCTGTTGGGCGATATCTTTTACAATTTCGTCTCCGGGGTTGATCAGAGCGATTACGTTTCCCTTGCGGGATTCGACTTCTTTGATATTGGAGACGATTTTTTCGTAATAGGTGTCCCGGGTGGCAATCACAAATACCGGCATTTTTTCATCTATCAGAGCGATTGGGCCGTGTTTCATCTCTGCGGCGGGATATCCTTCGGCATGTATATAAGAAATTTCTTTCAGCTTTAGGGCTCCTTCCAGGGCTACGGGATACTGACATCCCCGGCCGAGATAAATGGCATTCGGACAATCTTTGAGGAGGAGTGCCAATTGCTGTATTTCTTCGTCTTTTTTCAATATCTCATTAATTTTGTTTGGCAAGTGATAGAGCTCCTGAATATAGTTCCGGTATTTTTCATCGGAAAGCAAACCTTTTTTATGCCCGATTGAAAGGGCTAACATGGTGAGGACGGCAATTTGTGCTGTAAATGCTTTTGTAGAGGCAACGCCGATTTCTGGTCCCGCATGGGTATATACGCCTGCGTCTGTTTCCCGGGCGATACCGGAACCGACGACATTGCAGATCCCTAAGACGGTAGCGCCTTTTTCTTTAGCTAAGCGGACGGCAGCCAACGTATCGGCCGTTTCTCCGCTTTGCGAAATAGCAAGTACGATGTCTTTTTCCCGTATAATGGGATTCCGGTAACGAAATTCGGAGGCATATTCCACTTCTACCGGGATTCCGGCTAGTTCTTCTAACAGGTATTCTCCTACCAGACCGGCATGCCAGGAAGTGCCGCATCCTACAATTATAATTCTGTCGGCCTGAAGAAGCTTGGGGAGCATTTCACTGATTCCTCCCAGAAATATTTCTGAAGCTTCCAGATTTACCCGTCCTCGTATTGTATCCCGAATGGAGTATACCTGTTCGAATATTTCTTTCAGCATAAAATGGGGGAAACCACCCTTTTCGATCTTTTCGATATCCAGGTCGACCTGCTGAATGTCGGGAGCCAGCATATCATTATTGCGGGTTTTCAACGTGAGACCGTCTTTTCTCAGTACAGCCATGTCATCATCGTTCAGATAAATGACGTTTTTTGTATATTCGATAATCGGAGTGGCATCCGAGGCCGCAAAATATTCTCTGTTTCCGACTCCTATCACCAAAGGACTTCCTTTACGGGTTGTAATTAATTTATCTTGCTCATCACTGCACATAATGACCAGTCCATAGGCTCCTACTACTTTTGTTAAAGCCAAACGTACAGCGGTTTCTGCATCTATTCCTCCTTTTAAGTAAATATATTCGATTAAATTGACCAATACTTCCGAATCTGTTTCACTTTTAAAAGAATACCCTCTTCGGGTCAATTTTTCTTTTAATACCATGTAATTTTCAATAATTCCGTTGTGTATTAAACAGAATTTTCCATTCATAGAGGTATGAGGATGGGCGTTTACATCATTGGGTTCTCCGTGGGTTGCCCAGCGCGTATGTCCCATGCCGCTATGGGCATGGGTATTTATTTCCTGGAGTTTTTTTTCCAGATCCTGTACTCTTCCTTTTGTTTTGTATACATGAATCTGGTGATTGTTGATCAAGGCGATGCCGGCTGAATCATATCCTCTGTATTCCAAGCGTTTTAGCCCGGATAAAAGAATAGGGCAAGCTTCCCTTTCCCCAATATAAGCTACAATTCCACACATAAAAGTTAGTTGTTAGTAAATAAAAAAAATGTTGAAGTAAGTTCTATAATAAAAAAAAGCTGTATAAGTTTTTGTCTTATACAGCCTTCTGCTTATTTTTTTGTTTCCATGATCTGATCGAAAAACTCCGAGTAATTATCGATATACTCTTCTTTATTGGTATATTCCAAAATAGGTTTCTCTAATTTCTTTGCATATTCTTTTAGCTCCTGTTCTATATCTTTATTGTTAAAGATAATACCATCCGAATAATGGAAAGCCAATTTATTGACATTGGTATGGGTCGGTTCCTTTACCAGACTTACATCTTTCGTACTGATATTTTCAGTAAGGATTTTTTTATGAAAATCTTTTTGCAAATTCCCTTCAAAGACGTCGTTAGAGGTGGAAAAAACAACTTTAGAATGGGCGAAAATAGGATCGTCCGCATATTCTTTTTTCAGATAAAGGGGAACGAGTGAAGTGAACCAGCCTTGACAATAAATCAGATCCGGTGCCCATCTGAGTTTTTTTACCGTTTCAAAAACTCCTCTTGCAAAGAAGATTGCTCTTTCGTCGTTATCTTCGAAAAACTGACCTTTTTCGTCAGTAATAATATGTTTCCTCTGGAAATAATCTTCGTTATCTATAAAATACACTTGCATACGAGCAGACTGTATGGAAGCGACTTTTATAATCAGGGGATGATCCGTATCGTTGATTATCAGATTCATACCGGATAATCGGATCACTTCGTGAAGTTGGTTACGGCGTTCATTGATACAACCGAACCGAGGCATGAATGTTCTGATTTCTTTTCCCTTTTCCTGTATTCCCTGAGGTAAATATCTGCCGATATGCGACATTTCCGACTCGGGCAGGTAAGGCATAATTTCCGAGGATATAAATAAAACTCTTTTCTTCGCCATAATTGCATTCTCCCAAAAAACCATACAAAGATATACAATAAAGTTTAGATATCAAAAAGTTAAAGTTTGGAAAACTGCAATTAAACGAGCAAACCTATATCTATTTTTTTTATTTTTCAAATTTTTCTCTACATTTGATTAAAACTTTCGTCGTGACTGAATCCGTCTGTTTAGGGCATAAAGGAGAAGATAAGGTTGTTGCTTATTTACGGGCTCTGGGCTATGTTGTACTGGAGCGGAATTGGCGTTATCGGCATTGGGAGATTGACGTAATTTGTACGGATGGAAAGGTCATAGTCGTTGTAGAAGTAAAGACCCGTCAAAAAGCGATTGAATATCCTTCGGAGTTAATGGATTATCACAAGAGAAAGAATTTGTTGAGTGCGGGGGCAGCTTACATACGATGTAAAAAATTAGAAAAAGAAATTCGTTTTGATTTGATAGTGGTAAGTGGGCCTGATCTGGAGATACAGCATTTCCAGGAAGCCATACAAATATTCGATTGAAAGGAAAGGATAAATAACGTATAAAAATTGAAGTTATGACAACAGTAAAAGCTAAGTATTTAGGGAATTTGCGGGTGGAGTGCGAACATCTGCAGAGTGGAACGAAAATGATTACAGATGCCCCCACCGATAACCACGGAAAAGGGGAATCTTTTTCTCCGACAGACTTGTGTGCTTCTTCTTTGGCTGCCTGTATGATGACGATTATGGGATTATATGCCCAGAATGCCGGTATTGATGTGACGGGAACGGAAATAGAGATTACGAAAGTAATGGCTGCAGACCCGAGGCGTATAGGAGAAGTTATTGTTATTTTTCGTATGCCTGCCCGGGCTTATACAGAAAAAGACAAAAAATCTCTCGAACGGGCTGCTCATACCTGTCCGGTGCATTACAGTCTGGGAGAAAATGTAAAGCAAACCATTATTTTTGAGTGGTAGATTGCTGACAGTGTTTTTGCCGTGTAAAATATAGGTGATCAGGTATATTTTACACGGTTTTTTTATGAAAGACAGAACTTTTTTTATTCACTTGCGTATTCGGAGAAAAAGCGAAATGATGGCGACTGTAAAAATAAAATACCGGGGAGATTTACGGGTGGAGTGTGAACATGTGCAAAGCGGAACGAAGCTGTACACGGATGCACCTACCGATAATCAGGGAAAAGGGGAATCTTTTTCTCCTACTGATTTATGTGTAACTTCTTTAGCGGCTTGTATGATGACCGCAATGGGATTATTGGCAAAGACCATAGGGGAAGATATTTCCGGTACGGAAATAGAGGTGGTCAAGAAAATGGAAGCGGACCCTTTGCGTTGTATTGGTGCTATCGATTTGGTCTTTCTTATGCCGGATCGGGAGTATTCGGATAAACATAAGATCGCTATGGAAAGAGCGGCTCGGGCTTGTGCTGTTCATCGGAGTTTGAGTGAGAAAGTGATCCAGCATGTTGAGTTTATCTGGAAAAAATAAAACGTCCGTTGCATTTTCATATTTAAAGTTACGAAACTATTTTTGGGAAAAATCGTTTTAATTAAAATAAAAAGGGGGAGAGAAGTTCTCCTGGAATAAATGTTTTGGTAGAGATAAAAAATAGGGCGTATACTCGCCTGCCTCTATTTTACGGGTCATCGGAAAACTCGGTTTGGCTAAAAACGAATTATATATGGTATTTGTCACAGGTGCTACGGGCTTATTAGGTAGCCATTTATTGTATCATTTGGTAGAAGGCGGGCAGCAGGTGTGTGCTTTAAGACGGGAGACTAGTCGTTTGGACGGCGCACATCATGTATTTTTACAATATCCGGAGGGAGAGCAGGCTTGGAAAAAAGTAAACTGGGTGACAGGGAATGTACTGGAAAAAGAAACGCTGGCATCGGTTGTGCAGCGGGTGGAGTGTGTATATCATTGTGCTGCAGTTGTCTCTTTTGCCGGACAGGATAAAAACGGATTATTGGATATCAACTTAAAAGGGACGGAAAATGTGGCGCAGTTATGCCGTAAATATAAAGTTCGTTTGTGTTATGTCAGTTCGATAGCCGCTTTAGGGGATGCCCGGCATGAAAAGGAAATTGTAAATGAAGACACTCCCATTATCCTGGAGACGATTCGTTCGGTGTATTCACAAAGTAAAATTGCTGCAGAAAATATTGTATGGCAACAGGTAAGGAAAGGTTTGGAGGTTGTTATTGTAAATCCTTCCATTATATTGGGGGCAGGACATTGGGGAAGGAGCAGTTCTCAGTTGTTTTTGACTGTTTCTAAAGGAATGCCTTTTTATACGGATGGTGTATGTGGATATGTGGATGTCCGGGATGTTTGTAAAGCAATGATAATCTTAGCCGAGGATAAACATATAGAGGGAGAACGTTTTGTTATCAATGGAGGAAATTATAGTTATAAAGAATTGTTTACCAGTATTGCCCGGGTGAGTGGACACAGGCCCCCTTTTCTAGAGATGAAACCCTGGATGACTTCGCTGGCATGGCGTTCTTTAGCCGTTTGGGGAAAAATTACGGGGAGACAGCCTGCATTTACGAAGGAGACTGCGCATTCTTCTCATCATAAATCTTATTATTCTTCAGCGAAGTTTTTAGCCCGCTATCCCGATTTTTCTTTTTGTTCTTTGGAGGAGACGGTTCGGCACATCTCCCGGTATAAGAGTTGACCTTTTCGGGCAGGAGGCAGGGGCTTCTGCTAAAATATTGCCTGAAAGAGGCCTCCCTCTGTGGTAAAAATATTATTTTTGTGTCGGAAATAGAAAAAGGAGAATACATGGAGAATCCGCTGCTAGAAAAATTAGAAACTTATTATATCCGGTTTAAAGAGATTGGACAGTTAATTACAGATCCCGAGGTGATCGGGGATATGGAGCGTTATGTGAAATTAACCAAGGAGTATAAGGAATTAGAGGCTATTACATCGGCGGCGGATCAGTACAAAAAAGCCTTAGCGACCGGGGAAGAATCTCAATCTATTTTAGATTCCGAAGAGGATGCAGAACTGAAAGAAATGGCTCAGTTGGAATTGGAGGAGTTGTCGGAAAAGTTGCCGGAAATGGAACAGCATATCAAATTATTGTTGGTGCCGGCAGATCCGGAAGATTCCAAAAATGTAATTCTGGAAATCCGGGGAGGGACCGGGGGAGATGAAGCTTGTTTGTTTGCTGGGGACTTGTTTCGGATGTATACAAAATTTTGTGAAAGAAAAGGTTGGAAAATTGAGGTGACGAATGCCAATGAGGGAACGGCAGGAGGATACAAGGAAATCGTAGCCAATGTTTCCGGCAATGGGGTGTATGGAATATTGAAATATGAGTCGGGGGTTCATCGTGTACAGCGGGTTCCGGCTACCGAGACTCAGGGACGTATTCATACTTCTGCTGCTACGGTAGCTGTGTTGCCGGAAGCGGAAGAAGTCGACGTACAGTTGAATCCGGGAGATATCCGTAAGGATACTTATTGTTCATCCGGTCCCGGAGGCCAATCCGTAAATACCACCTATTCGGCTATTCGGTTGACACACCTTCCGACAGGTATTGTGGTAACCTGTCAGGATGAGAAATCCCAGATTAAAAATCTCGCTAAAGCAATGAATGAATTGCGTTCCCGCATTTATGCTGTGGAATACCAAAAGCATATGGATGAGATTGCTGCAAAACGAAGGACGATGGTATCGACGGGCGACCGTTCTGCAAAAATACGGACTTATAATTATCCGCAAGGACGGGTGACAGATCATCGGATCAATTTTACCCTGTATAATCTTGCTGCTGTTATGGACGGAGAAATTGACGAGATCATCGAGAAATTGCAGATTGAAGAGAATACAGAGAGACTGAAAGAAACGGGACTATAAATGAGGGGAAGGTGTAAATGAATAAAAAGAGATACAGTTATGAATTATACAGCTTTATTTGAGCAAATTAAAAAAAAGAAATCATTTCTTTGTGTAGGTCTGGATTCCGATATAGCGAAAATTCCGGCTCATTTGCAGCAAGTAGCGGATCCGGTATTTGAATTTAACAAGGCTGTCATCGATGCGACAGCAGGAGTGACCATCGCTTATAAACCGAATATCGCTTTTTATGAAAGCAGGGGCGTGGAAGGCTGGCAGAGTTTAGAGAAAACAGTAACTTATATACGGCAGCAATATCCGGAAATTTTTCTCATAGCAGATGCAAAGCGAGGAGATATCGGGAATACGTCGCAGATGTATGCCAAAGCTTTTTTGGAGACCTTAAATTTCGATGCCATCACAGTGGCTCCTTATATGGGAGAAGATTCCGTTACACCCTTTTTGCAGTATCCGGAAAAATGGGTCATCCTGCTGGCATTGACCTCCAACAAAGGAGCTTTCGATTTTCAGTTCCGGGAAGATAAGGGTGTAAAATTGTATGAAGCCGTTTTGCGTAAATCTCAGGAATGGGGAGATAAACAGAATATGATGTATGTCGTAGGGGCAACTAAAGTGGAAATGCTGGGGAGTATACGGGACATTGTTCCGGATCATTTCTTATTAGTCCCCGGTGTCGGTGCGCAGGGGGGGAGCCTGCAAGAGGTGGCTAAATACGGTATGAATTCACATTGCGGATTGATTGTCAATTCTTCGCGAGGAATTATATTTGCCGATAAAACCGAGCAATTTGCTGTACGGGCCGGAGAAGAAGCCCGTAAGTTACAGGGAGAAATGGAAATTCTTTTAAAAGAAAAAGGAATCTTATAATATTTTAAGCACCCCATCGATTCTGATAGCGGCATTGCAAACGTGATGGACGCAGGCGGTCAAACTTTTGGTCGGCAGTCTTCAGGGGTTGATAAGTAAAACGGAAACTTTACAAAATCTGGGCAATAAATTCGCTAAAGCCTTCCTGGATGTCGGATGCGACAGTACGATAATGAGGAAGCAAGGGGGAAGGGGCATTTTTTACAAGATATGCTTTTCCGCAAATATCCAGAAAGTCGGTATCGTTATAATCGTTTCCGATACCGGCACAGTCGGTCGTTGCAATCTTTAAAAAATTCAGTAAATACTGACAGCTATAACCTTTGTTCACGCAAGACGGATAAATTTCCAGCCATACTGCTTGATTATCTAAAGGAGAGGTAGAGCGAATGACGGAATAGCGGGGAATATCCTGTTTTATTTTTTCGACCAGAGCTAATTGCCGGTCATTGAGAATCATAATCAGCTGGGTTGCTGGAGTTCGTATTTCTCCGGGATTCGAGATAAGGGTACCATAATTCCGGAACTTTTCGAGGCGCCGGAGATAATCCCTGTGAGCGGGATAAATATCGGTATAGTAAAAATAGTGATTATCCGGAATTTCCTGTTGTACGATAAAATTGATGTTGTATTCCCATAAATAGGTAGCCAGTTCTTGGGTTTCTTCCTTAGTGAGGTGATGAGCTTGTAAAATTTTTTTGTTTTTCCATTCCATAATCCCGGCTCCGGAGGAAAAAACCAGGTAATCGATGGGAAAGTCATCGGTTAGGAATTTGCGGGCAGCGAATAGGGTCCTGCCGGTAGCTACGATCCGGACGATTGAACGATTTCCTACCGTTTGAAGTGCATGAAGTGTTTGCGGGCTGATCGTTCCGCCGGAAGGTAATATAGTACCGTCCAAATCCGTGATAATCGCTTTCATAACTGTATTAAAAGAAATGCATACAAAAAATAGATTTTAACCGATTAATTCATAACGGTAGTAGGGTAGAGGTTCATTCAAATAATGGAGTACTTTTTCTTGATTCATGCCGTCGAGGGGATTCTGATCATAACCGAAAGTTGCTTTTATTCCCATATTGATAAAATATACGGCTCGGTCGATTGCTTCCGGAAGACTGTCCCCGTTCAGCAGGCAACCGGTAATTACGCTGGCAAAGGCATCTCCTGTGCCGGGATAAGAGGCCGGAATATAATCGGAAATAACACGCCAGGTCCGTTGATCGGTTTTGTTATAAGCGATGGTGGCAATATTTTGGTGATTTCCGGAAGGAGCTGAAGTAATGATGACATATTCGGGTCCCAGAGAGCTCAATTGCTTACACCATTTTATAGTTTCTTCCAGGCCGACACGATGTATTTCTTTTTCTGCCAATAAAAAGCAGGCTTCTGTAAGATTAGGGGTGATGATCTTTGCTTTTGAGCATAACTTTCGCATTCCTTCTACCATTTCCGTTGTCATACCGGGATACAATTGGTTGTGATCTCCCAATACGGGATCGACTAAAATAAAGTTATCTTTTCGCCCGAAAGTTTCAAAAAAGTCGGCGACAATATCCATTTGGCGGGCAGAAGCCAGATAGCCGGAATAGATGGCATCAAATTTTAAATTCAATTCTTTCCAGTGATCGATGATGTCCTGCATGTAAAAAGTCAGGTCCAGGCTTCGGAAATCCTTGTATTCACTATGGGCAGAGAGGATGGCTGTCGGCAGGGGACACACCTGATAACCCATATGAGAGAGAACGGGAATCGCTACGGTAAGGGAAGCTCTTCCGTAGCCGGACAGATCGTGTATGGCGGCAATTTTTTTCATATGTAGAGCTTTGTGACAAAGATATAAGAAATAACCGAAAATAAAGTGTGGACGGAAGGGGTTCCTTACAGACGAACCGGAATATTTTAATTTTGCTTTTTGGGGAATTTTCCTGTTTAAAAGTAGGGGTATGTCGTTAAAAGAATAATATTTTATACTTTTGTACCCGATATAAAGGTGGGTATATATCGAAAAATAATATTTATGGCAAGAATCAGGTTTTCAGCATTGGAGCAAATGTCCGGGAGAACGGCTGTTGAAAGAGGAAAGAAACAAAGAGTGTCCGATATCTATGGAGCGGATGTATTGACTTTGGAAAAGATGAGGCATTATCTGTCTGTGGAGGCATTTAAAAAATTGGAAAAGATAATGTTTCAAGGCGGGACAATCGACCGGACATTGGCCGACCAAGTGGCTGCTGCGATGAAGGCCTGGGCGGTAGAAAAGGGAGCCACTCATTACACACATTGGTTTCATCCTTTAAACGGAGCTACGGCTGAGAAGCACGATAGTTTTATAGATGTATTAAAAGACGGGAACATTATCGAGTCTTTTGACGGAAAATTATTGGTACAACAAGAACCGGATGCTTCGAGTTTTCCGAACGGAGGCATACGAAATACGTTTGAAGCAAGGGGATATACGGCTTGGGATCCGGGTTCTCCGGCTTTTATTAATAATAATACCCTGTGTATACCTACGGTATTTGTCGCTTATACGGGAGAAGCATTGGATTACAAAACTCCGATGTTAAAGGCGTTGGCTTTAATCGACAAAGCAGCGGTGGATATTTGTCAGTATTTTGATAAAGATGTACGGAAGGTAACGGCGACTTTAGGGTGGGAACAGGAATATTTTTTAATAGACGAAGCTTTGTACAATGCCCGGCCGGATTTGAAATTATGCGGAAGAACATTGATGGGGCATTCGGCTGCTAAGGATCAGCAATTGGAAGATCACTATTTTGGGGCTATCCCTGAACGGGTAAATGCTTTTATGAACGAATTGGAAAACGAATGCTACCGGCTGGGGATTCCGGCAAAGACCCGGCATAATGAATGTGCCCCCAACCAGTTTGAGTTGGCCCCTATTTTTGAGGAAGCGAATTTGGCTGTGGATCATAATCAATTGCTGATGTCTACGATGAAACGGGTGGCCCGGCATCATCGTTTCAGGGTTTTGTTGCATGAAAAACCTTTTAAGGGGATCAACGGTTCCGGAAAGCATAATAATTGGTCGTTACTTACAGATACGGGAGTAAACCTTTTATCGCCCGGAAAAAATCCGAAGTCCAATATGCAGTTCTTGATTTTTCTGACGGCTACGACTCGGGCTGTATTGGAACAGGAAGCTTTATTTAAGGCTTGTATTGTTTCGTTGGGAAATGAACATCGTTTGGGGGGAGATGAAGCACCTCCCGTTATTATGTCTGTTTTCTTAGGCCGGCAATTGGCTGCTATTCTGGATGAAATAGAACAGAAAGTAAGCAGTAAGAAAATGAGCCCGGACGAGAAAACCGAATTAAAATTAAATGTGGGAAGAATTCCGGAAATTATGCGGGACAATACGGATCGGAACCGGACTTCACCTTTTGCATTTACCGGGAATCGTTTTGAATTCCGGGCAGTAGGAGCTTCTGCCAATTGCGGGGCTGCAATGATCGTATTAAATGCTGCTGTAGCCCAACAATTAATAGCTTTCAAAAAAGAAACCGATGCACTGATCGACAAAGGTGTGAAAAAAGATGAAGCTATTTTTCAGGTTTTGAGAAAATACATTATTGCTTGTAAGAAAATCCGTTTTGAAGGAAACGGATATAGCAAGGAATGGCAGGAAGAAGCGCAAAAGAGGGGTTTATCTGTCGATAATGACTGTATTACAGCATTAAAAGCCTATCTGGCGCCGAAAGCGAAAAAATTGTTTGTAGAGAACGGTGTTTTTACCGAACGGGAGCTGGAGGCCCGTTTTGAGATTAAAAACGAGACGTATTTGAAAAAATTACAGATTGAATCCCGGGTATTGGGGGATTTGGCCTTGAATCATATTATTCCTACTGCCATCTCTTATCAGAATACCTTAATTGAAAATGTAAAAGGCTTGAAGGAAATTTTGCCGGATGTGTATGCGGAAGTGGGGAATGTACAATTGGAATCTATTAAGGAGATTTCCCGTCACATCAAAGAGATCAAAACCATGGTGAATGAAATGACGGAAGCCCGCAAAGTAGCGAATAACAATTTCCCGAATGAAGTAGAAAGGGCGGAGGCTTATTCTGTCACCGTAAGGCCGTATCTGGAAAAAATCCGTTACCATATCGATAAACTGGAATTGCTTGTCGATGATGAAATCTGGCCGCTGCCTAAATACAGGGAGTTGTTGTTTTCCAGATAGACCCGTTTGTTTGGAAGTAAAAAGGTTCAAAAGCTCAGCTTGACGCTTCCCCGAGCAAGGACCCAAATGTTCCGGACTAGGGTTTTTAAGTCTGAGCCGAAAATCCCTTCATCCGGCAGGGAGTACTGTGGAACTATAAAATGTTTATACTTGTGTGCTTTTAAGCGACCGGACAAATTTATAGTTCTATTCCTTCCATCTTTTTATCTCCAAAAACGGTAATAAACTCCTAAAGGCAGGGATTTACCGAAGGAATCCGTGAAATAAAGTTCCCCGAATTGCTCCCCCTTACCCTCTCCGATCAGTTGTTGTACCGTCGTACGGGCCAGAAGGGCGGATAAACCCATGGAATAAAGGTTTAAAACCAGAAAACTTTGTTCGGGGGTTAAAAGCTGTTTACACAACGAGAGGAGTTCATTGAGGTTTTCTTCTAAAATCCATTTTTCACCATCGGGACCACGTCCGTAAGCGGGAGGGTCTAAAAGAATGCCGTTGTATTTTTTTCCTCGTTTTACTTCCCGGCGGACAAATTTGAGGGCATCGTCCACAATCCAGCGGACGTCGTTGAGGCCGGAGGCTTCCATGTTTTCACGGGACCAGCTGACGACCGGTTTGACGGAATCGACATGAGTTACCTCGGCACCGGCACTCCGGGCTGCAAGGGTGGCTCCTCCCGTATAGGCAAAAAGATTGAGTACTTTCGCTCCAACCGGCATACCCTTGATTTGGGAATAGATAAAATTCCAATTTTCGGCTTGTTCTGGAAACAGACCGACATGCTTAAAAGAGGTTAAGCCGAGGCGCATACGGAGGTGCATCTCCTGATATTGATAGGTGACGAACCATTGCTGGGGCATAAGTGGTTTACATTGCCATTCCCCTTTTTCTTCATTTCGTTTGTCTTTTCGGAAATAGGCATCGGCCCGTTTTGTCCATTCCGCTTCAGAAAGTGATTTGTTCCATAACGCTTGCGGTTCGGGACGAGCAATAAGGTAGGGACCGAAACGTTCTAATTTTTCAAAATGACCACTGTCGATTAGTTCGTAATCTTTCCACTGGGTTGGGCTTATCAATTTTATATTCATAGAAAATGGGGGAGTCGGTTATTTAACATTCATTTCGAGTAATTGGTCCATGTGGGTCCGGTCATTCCATAACCGGGGCACTTTATTTTGCCCTCCCAATTTCCCTTTTTCTTTTAGCCAGTCGGTAAACAAATGGGGGCGGGCTTGATGAATTTTTAATCTTTCCAAAGATAAAAGGCGTTTCGCTTCATAGTCGGAATTGAGCTTTTGTAATTCCTTATCCAGAATTTCGGCAAAAGTTTCAAGGTCTGCCGGAGGAACTTCAAATTCAATCAGCCATTCGTGTGCTCCTTTTTGGCCTTCCTGCATAAAGATAGGGGCTGCGGTGTATTCAAATAGAGTACTATGGGTTTTAGCACAGGCGATGCGTAAGGCTTCAGTTGCATTATCGATAATCAGCTCTTCCCCAAAGGCGTTGATAAACAATTTCGTGCGTCCGGTAATTTTAAATTTATAAGGATTCAAAGAAGTAAAGAGAATCGTATCTCCGATCATATAGCGCCATAGTCCTCCGTTTGTTGAAATAATCAAAGCATAATTTACACCGGTTTCCACCTCGGATAAAAGAAGGGTGCGGGGATTGGTTTTCCCGGTCTCACTCATCGGCATAAATTCGTAATACACGCCGTAATCCAACATCAGTAACATCGAAGAATCGCTGGGGTCGTCCTGAATTCCGAAGAAACCTTCTGAGGCATTATACGTTTCCATATATTTCATCTTTGCATCGGGCAATAGCTCTTGGTATTGCTGGCGATAAGGGACAAAACTGATACCGCCGTGAATGAATAATTCGAGATTCGGCCATACCTCATAGAGATTACTTTTTCCGGTTTTTTCCAGTATCTTATGAATAAGGGTCAAAAACCAGGAAGGAACTCCCGCCAGACAACGTACATCCTCTTTGATGGTGATTTCGCAAATTTTTTCCAGTTTTTCTTCCCAATTACTCATAAGCATAATGGAAGAATCGGGCGTTTTCATAAAATTAGCCCAGAAGGGGGTATTCGATATGAGGATAGCCGAGAGATCTCCGTATTGGCAATTGGTATTTATCTTATTGACTTCGCTGCTTCCTCCCAAGGCCAAGGTCTTGCCACTGAATACCTGAGCTTCCGGATAAAGGCGATTGAAGATAGAAACAACGTCTTTACCTCCCCGGAAATGACAATTTTCGAGAGAAGAGGGAGAAACCGGAATAAACTTGCTCTTGGCATCCGTCGTTCCGGAAGATTTGGCAAACCATTTGATTTCTTCCGGCCAGAGGATATTTTGTTTGCCGTTCATGGTTTGCCGGATCAGTTCGTTGATATCTTCGTAGTGGACAATCGGTAACCTTTCTCTGTATTGTTCCGGTGTCGTAAGGGAGTGAAAATCGTATTGTTGTCCGTATTCGGTATTTTGCGCTGTACGTAATAATTCTTTCAGGGTATCCCTTTGGGTTTCGATAGGATTCGCTTTGAAATTATCGATTTGCCCCAAACGTTTTTGAGTAAAAATGCTAATGATCGAATTAATGAAAGCCATATAAAATAAAAAATGAAAAAGGAATTTGCTTATTCCTCAAAATTTAATTTTAATTGAGCGTCTGCTAAGTTAAAACTTTTTCGGTGAAAATCGGTTATTCCGTATTGTTTAATTTTATCACGATGCTCCTGAGTCGGATACCCTTTGTTTTGTTTCCAATTATAAACGGGAAAAAGCTTGTCTAAAGTTTCCATATATTCATCCCGATGGGTTTTGGCCAGGACGGAGGCGGCTGCAATGGACATATATTTGGCATCCCCTTTGACAATGCAAAGATGAGGAATATTTTTATACGCTTTGAAGCGGTTCCCATCGATGATAATATGTTGCGGGAGAAGGCTGAGCCCGTCCAAAGCCTTGTGCATGGCTGCTATGGAAGCATTCAGAATATTTATCTGATCGATTTCCTGATTATCCATACTGGCTACGGCCCAGGCTAGCGCTTGTTGTTCGATGATCGGCCGTAAATAATCCCGTTGTTTTTCCGTGAGCTGCTTTGAATCGTTTAATAATTCATTGTGAAAATTATCGGGTAAAATAACTGCAGCCGCAAATACCGGTCCCGCCAGACATCCGCGTCCGGCTTCATCACAACCTGCTTCCCAGATACATTCTTTATATTTTAATTTTAACATAGCCTTTTCTTTCTTTTTATACCTTTGCAAAGGTAATCTTTTTCAATTTTTATATTCAATTATCTTATTATTATGTTGGGTAAGGAAGAAGCTAAAGAAATCCGTGTGAATTTTTGGAAGGGCTTAAAGCGGTATTGTGCGAAGCATCGGATTTATCGGAAATGGGTATTGACGGGAGTAAAAATAAAATCTGTACAATTGAAATTTTATGCAGATACCCGGAAAGCCTTGGCCTTGTTTCAGATTGATCATAAAAATGATTTACGCCGTTACGAAATTTACGAGATATTTTTAAGCTATCGGAAATTGATAACAGAGAGCTGTGGCGTGGATTTGAAATGGGAAGAAGATTACCGGGGAATAGAGGATTGTGTCGTCAGTGCTATTTATTTTGAGTTGGAAGGAGTAAACATATATCGGCAGGAAGATTGGGAAAAGATATATGCTTTTTTCACTCAGAAAATGATATTATTAGAAGAGGTGTATTGGGAATACAGGGACCTGATCAACGAGAGGCTGAAGGGAAAATGGACGGATTGAAGAACGGCATGGCTTATTTAGGGGAATTTATTTCATTAGGTGTCGCCTTTTCTTGGGCCATTACAGCGCTTTGCTTTGAGTATGCAAGCAAGCGGGTAGGGGCTTTGGCATTAAATCTTTTGCGTTTGATATTGGCTTTTCTACTGTTGGGAGCTTTATTGTACGTTTTTACCGGTAGCTTTTGGCCTGTCGGAGCGGATGGAAAAACATGGGTATGGTTGTCTGTGTCGGGACTTGTCGGTTTTGTCTTCGGAGATTTTTGTCTTTTTTATTCTTATGTATTAATCGGTTCTCGTTTTGGCCAGTTATTGATGACATTGGCTCCTCCTACTGCGGCCATTTGCGGAGCGTTGATTTTGCACGAATCTTTGCACCTCTTGGCTATCGTAGGGATGGTTGTCACATTGTGTGGGATTGCGATTTCCGTGATTAGCCGGGGAGAAAAGAGTGGGGAAAGAATGCACATCAAATTACCCCTGAAGGGGTTGTGGATGGGGATAGGTGGGGGTGTGGGCCAGGGTGTCGGATTAGTATTTAGTAAGTTGGGAATGGAATACTATGGGCGGAATGCTGCCAATCAGTCGGTTGATGTCGTCCATATGATTCCTTTTGCGGCTTCTCAGATCCGGATTATTACAGGAATAGTGGGTTTTGTACTTATTTTAGGGGTAAGCAGGCGTTTGGGTCTCTTACTTCCGGCGGTAAAGGACGGAAGGGCCATGAAAGCACTCTTCTGGGGTACCGTGTTCGGGCCTTTTCTAGGCGTTTCGTTTTCTTTGATGGCTGTACAATATACAGAAAGCGGAATCGCTTCTACTTTAATGGCCCTGACTCCGGTCATTATTCTTTTACCGGCTGCATTTTGGTTAAAACAAAAAATAACCTGGGCCGAAGTCATTGGGGCTATTGTCAGTGTAGGAGGAGTTTCTCTCTTTTTTCTGTAAAAAGGGGGGTATTTAAAAATTGAATTGTAGTCCTACTCCTAAGATTTCTTTAAATTGAACGCGGGGACCGGCAGTTCCGTCTTTCTGTACGATTTTAACGTCGTTGTCGTATATTAAGTTGGTCGTTAAATTGGTAGAAAACCAATTATTGATTTTCATATTGAGGAGAACATCCCAGCGGATATCAATGTTTTGCGGCTGTTCCAGGTAATTGGTATAAAATTCCAGACGGGAATAAATCGTCATATTTTTCAGAAATTCGTATTTTACTTCTGCTTTCAGATCTGCACCGAATTCGGAAAACAGGTGTTTCCCTTTTTTGACGCCAAAATCTCCTGCATCGGAAAGGCGTTTATTGGTGACAAACGTTCCTCTCCAGGCTGCCGGAGTAAAGGTTAATGTAAAATAAGCTTTAGGGGTCCAGGTGACGCCTGCCCCAAGGATGAGATAACCGGGTGCCATAAATTTAGAAATGAAAATATCCTGGGATACATCATAATTATACCCTTTGGCAAATTGAGTCTGAAAAGTGAGCAGTGCACTCAGGTAAAAATTTTTTCTCAGTTGATAACCATAAGTGGAAGAAAGGTAAATCTTGTCGTTTGTTTTCCGGGTGCCGTTCCCATCCGTTTTATTGAGTCCGTAAGCCAGTTCCAGACGATTGTTCAAAAGATGCCGGTCTTTTTTAAAATCGGCCGTATACGTTAATAAGGCATCCAAGCCCAAAGCGGATTCACCTCCTGCCGACCAGCTGCTTAAACTGGCTTGAGATAAATTAATCGCTGTGAGCCCTTTTCTCTCCCAGTACGGATTTTGTCCCGGTTGGGCAAACCCCGTTTCTAGTCCCACTGAAATAAGTGATAAAAGTAAAAACGTCCGTAAATTCAACACAAAACAAAGAGGGTAAACTTTTAAAATAGTGACAAACGGTTTCATATTCTTTAAATTTATTTTCATTTGGTACGATAAGTTCGATAAAATGTTGAACCGAATACGTTAATTATAGTTTCTAATGATTTTTTTACTTTAGGGTTCGGATGGATAATTGTTCAGGTGTTTCAAGAATCGGCTATATACAGAAGGAGGGACTACTTTCTTACTTTTGGATTTTTGTGCATTTATTTCTCGGGAACATCCGGACGCTTAGGTGTTTTAACGATCAGAATAACGTAAATTGGAATCATTTTAAATAGTAAAAAAATGTTCAAAATAATTCATATTTAATATTGCAATTTGTAAATTTGACAAAAATCTTTTAATCTGTGTAATATTTAACAACAAACCTTATATAAAATAGCCATGAACAAATTTATATCAATCGAAAAGGCTGTGGCACAAGTAAAAGAGGGGATGACGGTGATGGTAGGAGGTTTTTTAGCAAATGGAACTCCTAGCGCAATCGTTGACGCTCTGGCCCAAAGCGGGGTAAAAAATTTGACGCTTATTTGTAATGATACTGCTTATCCGGATAAGGGAGTAGGCCAGTTGATTGCAAATAAACAAGTAAAAAAATTAATTGTTTCTCATATTGGTACGAATCCTTGTACCAGTGAGCAGATGAACAGTGGAGAATTAGATATTGAGTTTGTGCCTCAGGGTACATTGGCAGAACGTATTCGTTCAGGGGGTGCGGGATTGGGAGGTTTTCTGACAACAACCGGGATGGGGACCATCGTGGCGGAGGGAAAACCGGTTGTTTGTGTAGACGGGAAAGAATATCTGTTGGAAAAACCTTTGCGGGCTGATATTGCTTTAGTGGGAGCCAGTGTAGGGGATAAGAGTGGAAATTTAATTTACAAAGGGACTTCTCAAAATTTTAACCCTTTGATGGCAAGTGCTGCGGATTTGGTTATTGCTGAAATTTCAGAATTGGTTGAAGTGGGAGAATTGGCTCCGGAAGCTGTGAGGACTCCGGCCATATTTGTAGATTATATTGTAGAAAAGTAAAAGGTGTAACGTAATTTAAGATAATACTGGTATGGAAAAGTCAATGATAAGATTGAGAATGAGTGCTCACGATGCTCATTACGGAGGTAATTTAGTCGATGGAGCCAGAATGTTGCAATTGTTTGGGGATGTCGCGACAGAATTGCTTATCCAGCATGATGGAGATGAAGGTTTATTTGCGGGATATGATAATATCGAATTCTTGGCACCTGTTTTTGCCGGAGATTATATTGAGGCTACCGGAGAAATTGTGAAAGTTGGAAATTCTTCCCGGAAGATGGTATTTGAAGCGAAGAAAGTGATTCGTCCCCGGACGGATATTTCGGAATCGGCTGCTGACTTTTTAGAAGAGCCGATTGTTGTTTGTCGGGCCAGTGGAACCTGTGTCGTTCCGAAAAAATGTCAGAGAAAAGGATAAGTTTTTGAATTTTAGAAGTCTGTATTATGGAAAAACTGATTATAACAGCAGCGATTTGCGGTGCGGAAGTATTGAAAGAACACAATCCGGCCGTACCGTATACGGTAGAGGAATGTGTGAGAGAGGCTCGTTCTGCATACGAAGCAGGGGCCAGTATTATTCACTTACATGTGAGATATGACGATGGGACGCCTACGCAAGACAAAGCCCGTTTTAAGGTGATCATAGATGCTATAAAAGCTGCTTGTCCCGACGTTATCATTCAGCCCTCTACGGGAGGTGCTGTGGGAATGACCGATGATGAGCGTTTACAGCCTACGGAATTACATCCGGAGATGGCTACTCTGGATTGTGGAACCTTGAATTTCGGGGGGGATGAGGTGTTTACGAATACGGAGAATACGATTAAATATTTTGGACAACGGATGATCGAACTGGGTATTAAACCCGAATTGGAGGTATTCGACAAGAGTATGATCGATATGGCTTTGAGAATGTACAAAAAGGGTTTTATCAAAGCTCCGATGCATTTTGATTTTGTTATGGGAGTAAACGGAGGAATTGGCGGCGATATGCGGGATTTTGTCTTTTTGCGTCATAGCATACCTGCTGATGCAACTTATACGGTAGCCGGGATAGGACGTTACGAATTTCCTCTGGCTGCTTGTGCGATTGTGGACGGCGGTCATGTCAGAGTGGGATTTGAAGATAACGTTTATCTCTCTAAAGGGGTGTTGGCAAAATCCAATGGGGAGTTAGTGGAAAAAGTAGTCCGTCTGGCAAAAGAATTGGGTAGGGAAATTGCTACTCCCGAAGAAGCCCGGAGAATTTTAGGGTTGAAATAGGGAAAAGTGGTTTTGAAACAAACACAAACATAAAACGAAATAAAATTATAATATCATGAAAAAAGGAAATAAATACGGAACTCACAGAGTAATTGAACCCAAAGGCGTATTACCTCAGCCAGCCAACAAACTGGATAACAATATGGATGAAATATATGACAATGAGATTTTAATCGATGTACAAACATTGAATATTGACTCAGCCAGTTTCACACAGATCCATGAGCAAGCTAAGGGAGATGAGGCAAAAATTGCCGAAATTATGCTGGATATTGTAGCTAAACAGGGAAAGCACCGGAATCCGGTAACGGGTTCTGGAGGAATGTTATTGGGAACCGTAGAAAAAATTGGGGATGCTTTGATTGGAAAAACAGATTTGAAGGTAGGGGATAAGATTGCGACATTGGTATCTCTTTCTTTGACTCCGTTGAGAATAGATAAAATCAAAGAGATACGGGCTGATGTAGACCAGGTGGACATAGACGGAAAAGCGATTTTGTTTGAAAGCGGTATCTATGCAAAAATTCCGGCCGATCTGCCCGAGAAATTGGCATTGTCCGCTTTAGATGTAGCAGGTGCTCCAGCGCAGACGGCAAAATTAGTAAAACCGGGAGATACGGTGTTGATTATTGGTGCAGGCGGTAAATCCGGTATGTTGTGTTGCTATGAGGCTAAAAAACGGGCAGGTGTCACCGGTAAAGTAATCGGTTTGTGCCACAGTCAGAAGAGTACGGAGAGATTACAAAAACTAGGTTTTTGCGATTATGTATTCTCGGCAGATGCCACTCAACCTGTGCCGGTTATGGAGAAAATTGCAGAATTGACAAATGGCGAAATGTGTGATATTACCATTAATAATGTGAATATTACGGATACTGAAATGACCAGTATTTTGTGTACGAAAGATACAGGTTTGGTATATTTCTTCTCTATGGCTACCAGCTTTACTAAAGCTGCTTTGGGGGCAGAGGGAGTTGGAAGCGATGTAACGATGTTGATCGGAAACGGATACACCCGGGGACATGCTGAAATTACGTTACAAGAACTGCGCGAAAGCGAAGAACTACGTAAAATATTTACGGAATTGTATGCTTAATAGTAGAATGGAAAAGTCTAAAAGGCTAGAAAAGAGGTTCCCTAAAAACTCTTGACTGCAAATAAAGACATTGGAGGACCTGTCTGGATCGTTTAGACTTTTTAATTAAAACAAAATTTATGACAAGCAGACGAAAAGAGTTTTTTCCTGAAGTTACTGATGAACAATGGAACGATTGGCATTGGCAGGTAAAAAACCGTATTGAGACGCTGGAACAGTTAAAGAAGTATATATGCCTGACAAAAGAGGAAGAAGAGGGGGTAAGGGAGTCTTTAAAGACCTTGAGAATGGCGATTACTCCTTATTATCTGAGTTTGATAGACCCGGACAATCCGCATTGTCCCATCCGGAAGCAGTCGATTCCTACGATAGAAGAATTGCATAAGTCTCCGGCAGATTTAGTGGATCCCTTGCACGAAGACGGAGATTCGCCTGTACCGGGTTTGACACACCGTTATCCGGACCGGGTATTGTTTTTGATTACCGATCAATGTGCCATGTATTGCAGGCATTGTACCCGTCGTCGTTTTGCAGGTCAAAATGACTGTAGTGCTCCTTCCGAACGGATTGATAAAGGGATTGAATATATCGCCGCCCATCCGGAAGTAAGGGATGTTTTGTTGTCCGGAGGAGATGCTCTTTTAGTAAGTGATGAGAAACTGGAAGATATTATTCGTCGGTTGAGGGCTATTCCGCATGTGGAAATCATTCGGATCGGAAGCCGTACTCCTGTCGTATTGCCGCAGCGTATTACGGAAAATCTGGTGAATATGCTGAAAAAATACCATCCGATTTGGTTGAATACTCACTTTAATCATCCGAATGAGATTACTCTGGAATCTTCTGCTGCATGTGCCCGTTTGGCCGATGCCGGAATTCCTTTGGGAAATCAGTCCGTATTATTAAGGGGCATCAATGATTGTACCCATGTGATGAAAAAACTGGTGCAACAGTTGGTGCGGATCCGGGTAAGACCTTATTATATTTATATCTGTGATCTGTCTATGGGTATCGGACATTTCCGTACGCCGGTTGCAAAAGGAATTGAAATTATAGAAAATCTGCGGGGACATACTTCCGGTTATGCTGTTCCGACTTTTGTCGTGGACGCTCCGGGCGGAGGTGGAAAAATTCCGGTAATGCCGACTTATATGATTTCTCAGAGTCCGAACCGGGTTGTATTGCGTAACTTTGAAGGGGTTGTAACAACTTATACGGAGCCTTCGGATTATAGAGATGAGTGTTATTGTGAGGAATGCGAAAAAGCCCGTAAAACGGAAGGTGTAGCCGAGTTATTAAATGGACGGAAATTATCCATAGAGCCGAATGACCTGGATCGTAAAAACCGAAACCTACTGTCTAAAAGGTAAAGAGGAAGGGTGAATTTTAACGTCCGCTTTTGAAAGAGCGAGTGAATGTTTCGTTGATTAACAGAACGGAAGTTCCGGGTAAAATTTTATTTGTTCGGGCGGAAGGTTTATTAATCAACGGACCATTTGACGAAGGAATAGGGAAACTCATTCGTCGAAAAGACAGAAATTTCCCGGAAGTTCGGTAAAGGTCGTAGACTGGAAATTTATTGAAAGCAGTTTTGTTTTTTATAGAAGAAATACTGAAGTGTAAAAGTTTGTCTATCGTAGGTCTGGAAAAGAATACGGGGAAGACGGAATGCCTGAATTACATCTTAAGACAAGTAAAAGATTCGGGAAAGACGATTGCACTCACCTCTATCGGTACGGACGGGGAAAAGCGGGATCAGGTATGTCAGACTGCCAAGCCGGAGATAGAGGTCTTTGAAGACATGTTGTTTGTCACTTCTGAACGGTATTATCGGGAGAAACGGTTTCTGGCGGAGATTTTGGATATCAGTGAGCGGCAGACGGCATTGGGGCGTTTGGTGACAGCTAAGGCTTTGTGGTCGGGTAAGGTATTGTTATCAGGTCCTCCGGATACTGTGGGCATGAAAGAATTGATCGTTCAGTTGGAAAAGAGAGGGGTGGATTTAACGCTTGTGGATGGAGCGTTGTCGCGTTTGAGCCATGGTTCGCCTACGGTATCGGATGCGTTGGTTTTGACGACAGGGGCGGCATTATCAGGGAATGTCAGGGAATTGGTAAGGAAGACGAAATATGTATACGATCTGATCGGTTTGAAAGAAGTCGGCCCTGGTCGGCAGGATTTGTTACAGGGGATAAAGAAAGGTATATGGGCCATAGATGCGGAGGGTGAAATTCATGATTTGCAGCTTCCATCCGTTTTTATGCTGGAGAAGTACGAAGGAGATATTTTTAAATACGGACATACGTTGTATGTTTCCGGAGCGGTGAGTGATAAACTGCTCAATTTTTTGCGAATGCAGAAAGAAGTGACAGAATTAGTGGTGCAGGATTTTACTAAAATTTTTGCTCTGCCGGAGACATTTTATGCCTTCTTAAAAAGGGGAGGTAAAATAAATGTGTTAAAGCAGAGCCGTTTGTTGGCGGTATGTATTAATCCGCAGTCTCCTGCGGGCTATTGTCTGCATTCCGATCAATTGAAAGCGGCATTGGAAGAGAGTTTGAGGATTCCGGTGTACGATGTACGACGGATGGGTAATTAGAGGATATGTATCTAAGAGAAGCAATAGCAAAAATTGCCGGTTTTCGGTATATGATCGATCATTTGGAAATTCATTCCGGCTTGGGAAGGAGTTCTCTGTTGGATAGGGTTTGGCTGGAAGATGCCAAACAAATCAAGGCGGAACTGGAGCGGGTAGAGAAAATGGTTCGGGTCGTGCGGGATAGCCGTAATCAGGTAGTATTGGAGCGTTTGAAAGTAAAACTGAGCCAAGTGAAAGATATCCGGGGGACGGTTAAACGATTGAAAGAGCCTGTTGTCCTGGACGATCTGGAACTTTTTGAATTGAAGAATCTGGCTTTTGTTGCAGAAGATATACGGGAGATTATAAAGGATTATCCGGTGGTGGATATTCCTTGTTTAGGGAATTTAGTGGATTTGCTGGATCCGGAGCAGAATCGTATCCCTCATTTTTATATATACGACAGTTATTCTGAAAAACTGTCTGCTTTGAGGGTTGAGATTAAGCAGAAGAAGAGAGAAGGGAGGGAGGAAAGGGAGATTGAAAATCTATACTTCCAAAGTTTAGAGGAAGAGGATCGGGTTCGGGCGGAATTGACGCTTCAGATCCGGATGTTGCGGGAAGAAATTGCAGAAACTCTTCGGGCCGTGGCGTATTTGGATATATTGTTGGCCAAGGCGATACAGGTAGAAAATATGGGTTTGGTCCTGCCGGAAGTGAAAGACGGAAAGAAGAATGAGCGGCTGAGTTTTCAAAAATTATTTCATCCTCAGTTAAGGGAGATTCTGTTGCAGGAAGGCCGAAAATTTCAGCCGGTGGATGTGGTGTTGGAAAGGGGGGTGACTTTACTCACCGGAGCTAATATGGCAGGAAAAAGTGTATTATTGAAGAGCATAGCTTTAGCCCAGGGGTTGGCCCAGTTCGGGTTTTATGTGCCGGCAGAGCGGGCGGAAATCGTTCCGGTTTCGGATATTTTAACTTGTATGGGGGATGGGCAGGACGAGCTGAGTGGTTTATCTTCTTTTGCTGCTGAGATGTTATGTGTCAACGAGATATTACTTCGGGTGAAGAGGGGAGAAAAAGTATTGGTGTTGATTGACGAACTGGCCCGTACAACTAATCCTACAGAGGGAAGGGCTATTGTAAACGGAGTGATTGAATTTTTGGCAGCTTATCAGATAAGAGCTTTGGTGACTACACATTATGGAGGAATTATTGCTCCTTGTCGGAAGCTTCGGGTAAGGGGATTCCGGGAAGAAAAAATACAAGGAAAATTGACATTACAAAATATAACAGATTATATCGATTATTCGTTACTCGAGGATGCGTCGGGAGAAGTGTCGCAGGAAGCCATACGGATTGCGGAAATTATAGGTGTAAGCCGGGAATTGACGGATAATGCGAAAAAATTTCTGGATAAATCATGAGGGAGGTAGCGAAGAGTTGAAATTTTATTTTTGGAAGATGGAAGGGCGTGTAGTGGGAATAAAAAACCGGTTTTGAATCAGTTAAATTGAAAAATGGAATATGCAGGAAAGTAAATTAGGACTCGATTTTGGTAGAGTAGAATATGCTAAAGAGTTAGCGAAAAGAATCGCTGCCGGAGTTCAGGATTTTGTGGAACAATACACCACTGTTGCTGTGGAAAGGACACTTTGTCGTTTGTTAGGTATCGATGGGGTGGATGAAAATACGGTACCCTTACCCAATGTGCTGGTAAATGAGATCAAAGAAAAAGAATTATTGGGACAGGGAATTTTATTTTTTTTAGGCAATGCGATGTTGGAGTTCGGGGATAGTCCGCAGCAAATTGCCGAAAAAGTAGCAAGAGGAGAATTGGATATTAGCCGGCTTGCCGCTCATCCGCATGCTGAGATCGAAAAAGTTTTGGAGCCGTATATCCGGGAGAGTGTAGAACGGATACAAAAGAGGCGGCAGAAACGGGAACAGTATATAGAAACGCTGGGTGAAGGCAGAAAACCTTATTTATATGTCATTGTAGCGACAGGAAATATTTATGAAGATGTCGTGCAAGCGCAGGCGGCAGCCCGGCAGGGGGCGGATATCATTGCGGTCATTCGTACCACTGGCCAGAGTTTATTGGACTATGTCCCTTATGGCGCTACGACGGAAGGTTTTGGGGGGACTTTTGCCACTCAGGAAAATTTCCGGATTATGCGGAAAGCTTTGGACGAAGTCGGAGAAGAGGTGGGAAGGTATATTCGATTGTGTAATTATTGTTCCGGTTTGTGTATGCCGGAGATTGCGGCAATGGGAGCTTTGGAGGGATTAGACGTGATGCTCAATGATGCTTTGTATGGTATTCTCTTCCGGGATATCAATATGCAGCGTACGCTGATAGACCAGTATATGTCCCGGATAATTAACGGATTCGCCGGGGTTATTATCAATACGGGAGAAGATAATTATTTGACGACAGCAGATGCTGTGGAGCAGGCGCATACGGTTTTGGCTTCCGACTTGATTAACGAACAGTTGGCTTTATTTGCTGGTTTGCCGGAAGAACAAATGGGGTTAGGACATGCTTTTGAAATGGATCCGGAACTGGAAAACGGATTTCTTTTTGAGCTGGCTCAGGCACAGATGATACGGGAGATATTTCCGAAAGCGACTTTAAAATACATGCCTCCCACAAAATTTATGACTGGAAATATTTTCCGGGGACATATACAAGATGCCTTATTCAATATGATTGGAATCTGGACTTCCCAGGGGATACAATTATTGGGAATGCCGACGGAGGCCATTCACACCCCTTTTATGTCAGATCGTTACCTTTCCATTGAAAATGCCAAATATATTTTCGGAAATATGAAGAATATAGGCGATGAAGTGGAATATAAAAAAGGCGGTATAATCCGGAAACGTGCTGCAGAAGTCTTGGAAAAAGCGATAGTATTATTGGAAGATATGGAGGCTGAAGGATTGTTTACTGCTTTGGAAAAAGGAATTTTTGCCGATATAAAACGACCGAAAAACGGCGGGAAAGGTTTGGATGGAGTGAAAGCAAAAGGAGCCAATTATTACAATCCTTTTATTTCGCTAATGCGTCGTTGTTAACCGTTTTTTTAGAATATACGAGTAAAACAAATTTCTATATATAATTTTCTTTATTATGAGTGGAGGATTGTACTCAACGGAAGTAAATGATTTTGATCAGACCCTGGATCTGAAAAAAATAAAACCATACGGGGATACCATGAATGACGGTAAAACCCAGATCAGTTTTACCTTACCGGTTCCTGCCGGAGAAGAAGCAATAGAAGCGGCTAAATTGCTGATGAAAAAAATGGGATTTGAGAATCCTTTGGTGGTATATCATAAAGAATTGACAGAAGGATTTACTTTTTTCAATTGTTATGGCAGTTGTTCACATACGATAGATTACACCAATATTTATGTGCCTAAAGTAGAATCGACCCGTTGGGGGATGGCAGAAACCGATGAGTTTGTGCGGACCCATATCGGACGTAAAATCAGAGTGCTGGGGGCTAGTACAGGAACGGATGCACATACGGTAGGGATTGATGCCATCATGAATATGAAAGGGTTTGCAGGACATTACGGATTGGAAAGATACGACATGTTCGAGGCTGTAAACTTGGGAAGTCAGGTGCCCAATGAAGAATTCATCGCTAAAGCTATAGAATTCAAGGCAGATGCATTATTGGTGTCGCAAACTGTGACGCAAAAAGAGATTCATATTAAAAATCTGACGGAGCTGGTAGAAATGTTAGAAGCTGAAGGTTTGCGGGATAAAGTCATCCTTACTTGCGGAGGGCCTCGGATTTCTCATGAGTTAGCTAAGGAACTGGGGTATGATGCCGGTTTCGGTATGAATACTTATGCTGATGATGTGGCTTCGTTTATTGCTCAGGAAATGGAAAGGAGAATGAAAAATGAACCTGCATAAAGTCAGGACAGAAAGAGAATAATTTAAAAAATAGCAACTTAAAATATACAAGTTATGGAAAAAGATCAGATAAAACAAGTCATTGCCAAAAGAGTGGCTATGGAATTGAAGGATGGGGATGTGGTAAATCTGGGAATTGGAATTCCGACATTGGTTCCTAATTATCTAAAAAAGGGTGTAGAAGTTATTTTACAGACTGAAAATGGTATGTTGGGTATGGGACCGGCGCCTGAAGAAGGTAAAGAAAATCCGGAATTGACTAATGCTGGCGGGGGATATATTACTGCATTAGCTGGAGCTTCCAGTTTTGATAGTGCCACTTCTTTTGGTATAATTCGCGGAGGACATGTCGATGTCAGTATTTTGGGAGCTTTGCAAGTGGATGAAAAAGGAGATTTGGCCAACTGGATGATTCCGGGTAAAAAGACCCCGGGCATGGGAGGGGCTATGGATTTGTTGGTAGGAGCGAAGAAAGTGATTCTGGCGATGGAACATACGGCTAAAGGAAATCCGAAAATAATGAAAAAATGTACCTTGCCTTTGACAGCTGCTGGACAGGTAGATATGATCATTACGGAAATGGGAGTAATAGAAGTGACTCCTCAGGGCTTGGTGTTAAAGGAAATACACCCCGAATTTACTGTAGAACAGGTAAAGGCGGCTACGGAAGCTGCTTTAATTATTGCGGACGACTTAAAACCAATGGCTGTATAAGGAGAAAAATATAGCTATATATTTATTGGATTCCAGGATTTTTAAATTTTTAAATAAATCTAATATGGATTTTTCATTATCGAAGACAGAAATATTATTCCGGCAGATGATTCGGGATTTTGCCGAAAAGGAAGTAAAGCCTTTAGCTGCGGAAGTAGACGAAGAGGAACGTTTCCCGATAGAGACCGTAGAGAAAATGGCGAAACTGGGGATTATGGGAATCCCTTTCCCCGTAGAGTACGGGGGAGCAGGAGGTAATAATATACTTTATACCATGGCCGTGGAGGAACTGTCAAGAGTGTGTGCTACGACGGGGGTTATCGTGTCGGCTCATACTTCTTTGTGTGCTGCTCCTATTTATGAATTTGGTACAGAAGAGCAGCGGAAAAAATATCTGCCGAAACTTTGTACAGGGGAGTGGATTGGAGCTTTCGGATTAACGGAACCGAATGCGGGAACGGATGCTTCGGCTCAACAGACAATGGCTTTTGAAGAAGGGGATCATTATATCTTAAACGGCTCTAAAATTTTTATTACGAATGCCGCTTATGCTCATGTATACATTGTCATGGCGATGACCGATAAATCGAAAGGTACAAAAGGAATTTCAGCTTTTATCGTAGAACGGGATTTCCCGGGTTTTTCTATTGGAAAGAAAGAGAAAAAGATGGGAATACGAGGTTCTGCTACCTGCGAATTGATTTTTGAGAACTGTATCGTGCCTAAGCAGAATTTATTAGGAAAAATTGGAGAAGGTTTCAAAATTGCCATGAAGACGTTGGACGGAGGACGAATCGGTATTGCTTCTCAAGCTTTGGGTATTGCTCAGGGAGCTATGGATGAAACGGTGAAGTATGTAAAAGAACGTAAACAGTTTGGGAAAGCCATCGGACAATTTCAGAATACGCAATTTCAGTTAGCTGATTTACAGGCGAAAATTCAGGCCTCCCGTTTGTTGGTACGTATGGCTGCTTATAAAAAAGACCAGAAACAACCCTATTCTGTCGAGGCTGCTCAGGCGAAATTGTTTGCTGCAGAGACGGCTATGGAGACGACGACGAAAGCCGTCCAATTCCACGGTGGTTATGGATATACTCGGGAATATCCGGTAGAGCGGATGATGCGGGATGCGAAGATCACGGAAATATACGAAGGAACTTCTGAGGTACAACGGATGGTTATAGCAGCCGCTTTATTGAAGTAAGGAAAAGAAATCATTTACTTCTTTCAGCAGAGAAATGAAGATATTTTGAATAAACAGAAAATACAGATAAAAATGAAAATAGTAGTTTGCATCAAGCAAGTACCGGATACAACGGAAATTAAGCTGGATCCTGTTACGGGTACATTGATTCGGGATGGTGTCCCCAGTATTATGAATCCGGATGATAAAGGTGGTTTGGAAATGGCCTTGCAATTGAAAGATAAATATGGGGCAGAAGTGACTGTCATTACAATGGGACCACCTCAGGCCGACGATATTTTGCGGGAAGCTTTTGCTATGGGGGTAGACCGGGCGATTCATCTGAGCGACCGGAAATTTGCCGGAGCAGATACACTGGCGACGTCTAATGCGATTGCCGGGGCATTGCGTATGCTGGATTACGATTTGATCATTACCGGTCGTCAGGCCATTGACGGAGATACGGCTCAGGTCGGACCGCAGATTGCCGAGCATTTGGATTTGCCGCAAGTCACCTATGTCGAAGATTTGAAATACGATGGAGAAAAAACATTTACCATTAAAAAATCGACAGAAGAAGGCTACCAGATGGTACAAGTGGAAGCACCTTGCGTGATAACGGTTTTAGCCACAGCTAACAAAGCCCGTTATATGTCTGTCCGGGGGATTGTAGAGGCTTACTTAAAGGAAGTGGAAATCTGGAATTTCAGTAATGTCCGCGTAGACGAAAAGAAATTGGGTTTGAATGGTTCTCCTACCCGGGTGTTTAAATCTTTTACAAAAGGAGTAAAAGCTGCCGGGAAAATATACGAGGTAGAGCCGGAAGAAGCTGCGGATATTATTGTAAGTAAGTTGAAAGAAAAGTTTATTATTTAATGAGAAACGGCTGGAAAAAATAAGATGTTTTCCACTATCTATCGTTTATGATCTTTAATTTTTAATGAATATGGATAAATCTCAATATAAAGATGTCTACGTTTTTGTAGAACAACGGGAAGGAGTCATACAACCGGTGGCTTTTGAACTTTTGGGTAAAGCGAGGGAGCTTGCCGATCAGTTAAGCCAAAACGTGGTGGCTATTTTAGCAGGTTATGGAATTGCGGAAAAGGCTCCGGAACTAATTGCTTATGGAGCGGATTCTGTCTTGTGTATAGATGCTCCGGAATTGGTATATTATATTACAGAACCCTATGCCCAGGCGGTGACCAAAGTGGTAGAAGAGCGTAAACCATCGATTTTATTAATTGGAGCGACGACCATTGGCCGGGATTTAGGACCCCGTTTATCAGCCCGGTTGGAAACCGGATTGACGGCCGATTGTACAGGTTTGGATATTTCGGAGGAAGGGGATCTCATGATGACGCGTCCGGCTTTCGGAGGAAATTTAATGGCGACTATTCTTTGTAAAGAACATCGTCCGCAGATGTCTACTGTGCGTCCGGGAGTGATGCGAATGGGGAAAAAGGATGATACGCGTACCGGAAAGGTGGAAAATTTCAAAGTAACTTTTGATCGTTCTAAATTTAAAGTACGTCTGTTGGAGACCGTAAAGGAGCAGAAAAACCTGATTGATATTACAGAAGCTAAAGTACTTGTTTCCGGTGGTCGTGGAGTGGGGAATTCAGAAGGCTTTAAGATGCTGGAAAAATTGGCCGAGGTAATCGGAGCCGAAGTTTCTTCTTCCCGGGCTATGGTGGATGCCGGCGTGATGCCTCATAACAGACAAGTGGGACAAACTGGTAAAACGGTACGTCCGGACGTTTATTTCGCATTGGGTATTTCCGGGGCGATACAGCATTTAGCAGGAATGGAAGAATCAGATTTCATAATTGCCGTTAACAAAGATAAGTATGCTCCTATTTTTAATGCTGCTGATCTGGGAATTGTAGGGGATGTGAACAAAATTATCCCCTTATTGACAGAAAAATTACGTCGTTGACCGAAACAAAACTAAAATGGATTATAAGTATATCTTACGAGAAAAACAGGATCATATCGGTCTGTTGACACTCAATCATCCGGAGACATTGAATGCATTGAGCTCAGCCGTTTTGGAAGAGTTGGGGAACGTTTTTGATGAATTGGAGGCTGACAAAGAGATCTACGTCGTTATTCTTACAGGTGCGGGACGCTCTTTTGTCGCAGGGGCTGATATCGCTGAAATGAGTCGTTTGGATCCGGAAGCAGGGAGAGCTTTCGGGCGTTTGGGGGCTGCTGTATTTCGTAAAATAGAATTATCTGAAAAAATTGTTATCGCAGCTGTAAACGGCTATGCTTTAGGGGGCGGGTGTGAATTGGCAATGGCTTGTGATATAAGAATTGCTTCTGTAAAGGCAAAGTTTGCGCAACCGGAAGTGGGTTTGGGTATTATTCCCGGCTTCTCGGGAACCCAGCGTTTGCCTCGTCTTGTAGGAGTAGGAAAAGCGAAAGAATTAATTTATACGGGTACTCCTATCGATGGAACGGAGGCTTTCCGGATAGGACTAGTGAATAAAGTGACCGAGCCCGATCAATTGATGCAGGAGGCAAAGGCGATGGCGTTGACGATTGCTTCCCGTTCGCCTTTGGCTTTAAAGTACGCTAAGGAGGCTATTAACCGGGGTATTGAAACCGATATAGACACGGGAATTGCTTTTGAAAATGGGTATTTTGGACTTTGTTTTGGTACAACAGAACAAAAGGTACAGATGCAGGCCTTTTTAGAGAAGAAAAAATAATCAAGTTCGATAATTGGAACATTTAGTGGTAAACCACTTTTAAACCGAAAGCTTATGAAAATATGTGTAATTGGTACAGGTACTATGGGGAACGGAGTTGCCCAGGTTTTTGCTCAGGCAGGTTTTGAGGTTTTGCTGAAAGGGCGTTCTGAAGCTTCTTTAGCAAAGGCTCATAAAACGATGGAAAAGAATCTTTCCCGTATGGTTGAGAAGGGAAAAATGGAAGCAGCTGAAAAAGAGAGAGTCTTGGCTGCGATTACCGATACGATGTCTTATGAAGATTGTCGGGATGCCGATCTGATTGTAGAGGCTATTGCTGAGGATATGGAAGTGAAATGCGAGATATTCAAAATGCTGGATGGGATATGCAAACCGGAAGCTATTCTGGCAACCAATACTTCTTCTTTGTCTGTCACTCAGGTGGCTGCTGTGACTTCCCGTCCGGATCGGGTGATCGGAATGCATTTCTTTAATCCTGTACCTGCCATGAAATTGGTAGAAGTGATACGGGGGCAATTGACTTCGCCGGCAGTACACGACCAGGTTGTTGAAATCGCTCGGAAATTGGATAAGGTTCCCGTAAGTGTAAATGAAGCTCCGGGATTTGTCGTCAACCGGATTTTAATCCCGATGATTAACGAAGGAGTCGGTATTTTGGCTGATGGGGTGGCTAGTAAGGAAGAAATTGATGAAGCGATGAAATTAGGAGCGAATCATCCGATGGGCCCCTTGGCATTGGCTGATTTAATCGGTTTGGATGTTTGTCTAGCGATTATGGAAGTGCTCTATCATGAATTCGGCGATTCCAAATACCGTCCGCATCCTCTTTTACGCAAGATGGTACGGGCTAACTTATTGGGCCGGAAGACGGGTATAGGCTTTTATGATTATCGGAAATAGAAGCTGTTCAGAAGTAATATTCCTGCTCTTTTTCGGGGGAGAAATAAAATCTGCCGGTTGTGTTAGATTTTATTTCTCCAGCAGAAAAAGAGCAGTTTTTTGTAGATTTATTCCCCAGTAAAGAGAGTCAGAATTCCCCAATTTCCCCAGTTTAAAAAATGTGATATTTTATAAAAAATTGATTTATAGCCCATTAGTATTTATATATAATTCGGTACATAAATTGATTAATTAAAAACAAATAACAGGTTCGCATTTTTTAATTAACACTTAAAATTGACAATTATGAAAAAGAGTATTTTTTGGATAGGTGGTATCAGTGCACTATTCTTATTTGGAAGTTGCGTGGAAAGTTCACAGAAATATAAGTCTTTACAATCGCAAATGGATTCTTTACAAGTGGCTTATAATGCTCAGTCTACTGAAATGGAAGGTTTGTTTGCAGACTTGAATGATATTTCAGCAGGTATGCAGTCGATTCGGGAAGCTGAAAAATTGTTGACAATCGAATCCGGAGAAAAGACCAATAATAAGACCAAAAAGCAGGTGGCACAGTTGAAAAGTGATATACAGGCTGTTTCTGAGGCAATAGAGAATTATAAAACTCAGATTCAAAAATTAGAGGGTAAAAATAAACGCCAGTCTGCTGAATTTAAAAAACTGATAGAAAATTTGAAGGGAGAGCTGGAAGAGAGAACTCAGAAAATTAATGAGATCAGTTCTCAACTGGCAGAATCTCAGAAACAATTAGCTGTGAAAGAACAACAGATTACAGCCTTGAATAAGAATGTAGAGGATCTGAATCAGGAAAAAGCCAATCAGAAGATGACCATTACAGAACAGGATATGGCTATGCATCAGGGCCATTATCTGGTGGGGACCCGAAAATTGTTGAAAGAAGCGGAAGTCATTACACGTCAGGGCCTATTCTGTCCGCCGATTGTTTCTTCTCAAGTGGAAAAGGCTCCTTTTGAAGATATTGATATCAGGGAAGTAAAATCTATTCCTTTGAATTCCAAGAAAGCAAAAGTTCTGTCTGTTCATCCGCAAGATTCTTACGCTTTGGAAGCAGGAGAAGACGGTATGTTAAGTTTGACGGTAAAAGACGAGAATTCTTTCTGGAAACAGACGAAGTATCTGGTAGTGATGATAAATTAATAAGTAAATACGGGAAATTCGTTTCCGGTTCTCTGTCAGCTATAACGGGACAGAGAACCGGAAATTTTTTTATAGAAAAGAGGATTTGTCATTCTACTTCTTTAAAAAGATTTAATTTCTATATTTGTAAATTGTCTTATTAAAAATTTATAAATATGAACTATGTAGGGTGTATCTGGGGATTTTGCCTTTTCCTGTGTATAGGTGTGCTACCGGTTTCTGCTCAGCAGGAAAGTGAAATTTTGGGGCAATTGAAAGAATTGCAAAAGTCCGGTGAGGCTGTGAAACATTCTTTTGATGAGGTTATGAAAAAAGTAGATGATGTGCTGTGGTATGAACGAGTAGGGGATATGGCTTTTATCGACAAAGTATATTTATGCGGACCTCCTAAAGCGAATAAACCTAATCCGACAGCAATGGGTGCCGATAATCCCTTAAAATTTTGGTCTTACGTATTTATTCCTAAAAGCATAGATCCTTCCAAAAAATATCCTTTAATTGTATTTGCCCATAGTGGAGTACATTCCGATTTTACGACCTACTATGCTCATATTATCCGGGAATTAATGGCTCAGGAATATATTGTGGTGGCAGCAGAATACAGAGGAAGTACCGGCTATGGAAGTAGTTATTATCAGAACATTGATTATGGGGGATTGGAAAATCAGGATGTATATGCCAGCCGGAATTATATGGTTGAAAATTACAGTTGTGTGGATAAAGACCGGATCGGTATTATGGGCTGGAGTCATGGCGGTATGATTACTTTGATGAATTTATGTACTTATCCGGGAGAATACAAATGCGGTTTTGCTGGCGTTCCGGTATGTGATGTCATTGCCCGTATGGGATATGCAACAGATAATTACCGGAAAATATTTTCTGATCATATCGGAAAGACAGCCCGGAATAATATTGCTGAATATAAAAGGCGTTCTCCGGTTTGGAATGCTGAGAAACTGAAAGATCCGGTATTAATACATACGAATACTTCGGATGACGACGTCAATGTCGTGGAAGTAGAACATATGATACGGGCTCTGAAAGCCTACGGAAAAAAATTTGATTATCAGATTTTTCAGGAAGCTCCCGGGGGACATTCTTTTGACCGGATAGATACCAAAGAAGCGACGGAAATTCGATATTCGATATATAAATATTTGGAAAAATACTTGAAGCCTTCCCATCCTTTTAAATCTCAGCGGGATATGCGCAGAGCGGCTTATCGTTTTAATTGAGGGAGAATTCAAAATAAAAAAGACTGTATGGATTGACTCCGTACAGTCTTTTTAGGTAAGGTGAGAGAAGTTTATAATTGATTAGCTGTTTCTATATGATTCATTCCCGTTTGTATGGCTTCGATGTTCATAGGGATTAAATTATGATGCCGCGGCGGTAATGATTTCTGCAAACCTTTTTCTACGTTTTCGATCTTAACGATAGGTTTCACTTTTAAAAATCCGCCCAAGATGATCATATTGAAAATTTTGGGATTACCGCTTTCTGCTGCCAGACGCGCACCTTCTATCCGGTAGATGTTAATGTCTTGGCGGGTTGGATGATGAGTGATGCCATTGGGATCATAGATCAATGTTCCCCCCGGTTTGACTTGTGATTCGAATTTATCCATAGATTGTTGATTCAGGATAATAGCGGTATCAAAACGGGTTAATACAGGAGAACTGATGCGTTCGTCACTGATAATTACGGTGACATTGGCTGTACCTCCACGCATTTCCGGTCCGTAGGAAGGCATCCAGGAGACTTCCTGATCTTGCATAATTCCGGAATAGGCAAGAATTTTTCCCATAGATAGAACTCCTTGTCCTCCGAAGCCTGCTATAATAATTTCTTCTGTCATATACTTAAATTTATGAGGTTTTTGAAGTTGATAAAATGGTTAAAGGGAGAAAGTAGTTGACTACTTTCAGCCTTTACCCTTTATAAACTATCAGATATCTTTGATATCTCCTAACGGATATTTTTTAAACATATTTTCGCGCATCCAGTTGTTGGCTTCTACGGGAGTTACTTTCCAACCGGAGTTACAGGTACTTACTACTTCTACGAAAGAAGTTCCTTTCTGTAAGCGGGTATTCTGGAATGCTTTTTTAAGAGCATTTTTAGTCTTCCTTACAGCTCCCGGAGTATCTGCACTTTGACGGGTCACATAGCAAGTTCCGTCGAGTTGAGCGATAAGCTCGGTGATTTTCATGGGGAAACCGTTCAGTTTTGCATCCCTACCGTAAGGAGTGGTGGCTGTAACCTGTCCCAATAAGGTCGTTGGAGCCATCTGTCCGCCCGTCATACCATAAATGGCGTTGTTGATGAAAATGACTACAATGTTTTCTCCCCGGTTACAAGCGTGCATAATTTCACCGCATCCGATGGAAGCCAGGTCACCGTCTCCCTGATAGGTGAAAACATATTTCTCCGGATGTAAACGGCTGATACCGGTTGCTACGGCCGGAGCGCGTCCGTGAGCCGCTTCTGCCCAGTCGATATCGATATAATTGTAGGCAAATACACTACAACCTACAGGGGATACACCGATAGTCTGTTCCTGTATACCCAGCTCTTCAATAACTTCTGCGACCAATTTATGAACTACTCCGTGTGTACATCCCGGACAGTAGTGCATCACATTGTCGGTAAGAAGAGAACTCTTTTCATAGACAAGGTTCTCTGGTTTTATGATGTCTTGAATGTCAATCATAGAATTAAGATTTTAAATTTCAAATTGTAATTGTTGCCGAAAAGATTTAAAAATCCGTAATTTACAATTCAAAATTGTTTTTAAGCGCTTCAACAATTTCTTCCGGAGTAGGAACGACTCCACCCATTCTACCGTAATGTTCTACTTTTACGCGACCATTTACAGCCAGCCGGACGTCTTCTACCATTTGTCCGGCACTCATTTCCACTGTCAACATGCCTTTTATCTGTCCGCACATCTCGGCGATTGCCTGGGTCGGGAAAGGATAAAGCGTAATCGGACGTAATAATCCTATCTTTATACCGGCTTCCCGGGCCAATTCAATGGATTTTTGGCAAATACGGGCAGCTGATCCGTAAGCAATAATCAGATAATCTGCATCCTCACACAATATTTTTTCGAAACGCACTTCATTGGCTTCGATTTTTCTGTATTTAGCCTGTAATTTTTTATTGAAATCTTCCTGACGGTGGGCGTCGAGTTCCAAAGACGTAATAACATGCCGTTCTCTGCCTTTTTTCCCGGTCAAAGCCCAACTGCCTGAAATCTTTTCGATTTCTTCTTCCGTCCATCTCGGTTTATAAGGAGATAACTGTACTTTTTCCATCATCTGCCCGATAACGCCATCGGCTAAAATCATGGCCGGATTCCGGTATTTAAAAGCGAGTTCAAAACCTAAATCCACGAAATCATTCATTTCCTGTACAGAGGCCGGAGCCAATACAATCAAATGATAATCTCCGTGCCCTCCTCCTTTGGTGGCTTGAAAATAGTCACTTTGTGCAGGTTGTATCGTCCCTAAACCGGGGCCTCCTCTCACCACGTCTACAACAAGACAAGGTAATTCGGCACCTGCAATATACGTCAGTCCTTCTTGCTTTAAGCTGATACCAGGGCTGGAAGATGAGGTCATTACTTTTTTTCCGCAGCATGCTCCGCCGTATACCATATTTATAGCGGCTAATTCACTTTCTGCTTGTAAAACGACCATGCCGGTCTCTTCCCATGGCTTCCGGGCCATAAGTGTTTCCATAACTTCCGATTGCGGGGTAATGGGGTAACCAAAATATCCGTCACAGCCACATCTGATGGCTGCTTCGGCAATTACTTCATTACCTTTCATTAATTTTACTTCTGCCATTTCCGGTAGTTTTTATTTTTATTCTACATTCATTTTATATACACTGATGACGGAGTCGGGACATACCAGACCGCAACTGGCACAACCAATACATGCTTCCGGATTTTTCATATAGGCATAGTGATAGCCTTTGCCGTTTACATCGGGGTTGAGATCAATTACTTTCGTCGGGCACGCTACGACGCATAAGCCGCATCCTTTGCATTTTTCGTTGTCCACAACGATTGCTCCTCTGAATTTTGCCATATCTTAAAAAGTTATAAATTATAATAATATTTTTCCCTTTTTCTTAGTTATTGTAACTATTTACAGGGTATAAAATTACATTTTTAAATTAATTGTACAAAAAATGAAAGCTTTTATTTATTCTAAAAATAAATATTTGCGCAGGCTAATAAGGGATGTGCAATTTTTTCTTTCACTTTTTATATAATGCTCATCTTCTATTTCAATTCTTTTCGCTGCGGAAAAAAATTCTGTCTCAATGATCTTTTTTGAATCGTTCCAGACGCTCTCTTAATACTTCCATTTTATCCAATCCCACCTGGGATACACAAGCTCTGAGCCCTTCGCGTTTGCTGCCACACCCTTTCAACGGAAGGGAAGAAATGCCGTAATATAATAATTCTTTGGCTAATTCTCCTCCTTTCATTCCCGGATAACCGATGGTAAAATAAAATCCATCTCCGATTTCCTCTTCTCCGTCTTTATCGTACACAATTTCAAAACCGGCTTCCCGGAAAAGTGTTTTCATGATATGAGCTCTGCTCCCGTATTCTTTGACGTCTTTTAAAATGTCCAGCTGACCGTCATTGGCTGCTTTTAATATAGCTGCTACAGCATATTGGGGAGAATGAGCAGTACCCGAAGTTTGGGTATATATTAATTTGTATACTAAAGTATACCCGAGTTCTTCCGATTTGTATCTGACTTTTAAATGAGGATACTTTTTAGGATAGAGAGTATCGGATACACATAATAATCCTAATCGCTGACCGGCATAGCTGAAAAGCTTCGAACTCGATATCATCAAAATATAATTGTCAGTGTATTTCGCAACAGTCGGTTGAAAAGGAGGGACACCCGGATGAGACAGGTCTTTCCGGAAATCCATTGCAAAATAAGCCAGGTCTTCTAAGATAATAATATCGTATTGATTGGCTAATTCACCGATGATTTGTAATTCTTCTTCGTTTAGGCAAATCCAGGCCGGATTATTGGGGTTACTGTAAACGATTGCACAGATGTTCCCTTTTTTCAGGTATTCCTCTAATTTTGCACGCAGTTTTTTCCCCCGGAATTCAAAAATGTCGAATGTTTCATACGGTTTCCCGATTACTTCCAGTTGTGTTTTTTGTACAGAAAATCCGGGGTCTATAAAGAGCACCGTATTTTTCCCTTCCTGACATTCCGTCAAGGCCATAAAGGCCGTATAAGAAGCTTGCATCGCTCCTACTGTCGGTATAATATGAGCCGGCTGTATACGGATATCCATGAAATTCTGAATAAAACGGGCTGCTTCTTCTGAAAGAGAAGGGTGACCTTCCAGCATCGGGTAAAATTGTGCCACACCTAATTTTAATGCTTCAATTTCCGCTTCCGTACCGATACGGGAAGGAGATAATCCCGGCACCCCCATCTCCATTCGGATAAACGGATACCCACTCGCTTTTTCCAAAAGGTTGGCCACTTTTACTACATCACGTATGGAAGCTTCCTGCATATCGTATATAGCAGACTCAGCCAGTTTGTTTTCTAAGAGTTGCTGATCAATAATATTGTTTTGCATGATATTAAGAGTAATTACTTACATTTTGAAACAATATTAGATAAATTTCTTGAAAAAACATAGTCTTTTGTGTATTTTAATTTTAAATAATTAAAACGGACGGATAAAATAAAACCCTGTCGCAGGGATTTATAAAGTTTTATTTTTTACTTCTTAGTTTTTCCTTTAATTTTGTACAGACGATGTGAAAAAAATTGAACGGGAACCGATGAGAAGTACTGTTTGTAAACAAAAGATTCTGAGCATCGGAAGATTATTAAAAAAATTAGTCAGTGAATTTGGAATTATATATAGCCCGGAGATTTTTGAGTGGCCGTGAGAAAAATGCAGTATCCGTTCCGATTATCCGGATCGCTTTGGTAGGAGTTGCTCTGGGAGTTTGTATTATGTTGTTTTCCATATTCATTATCACGGGTTTTAAGCAAGAAATTACAAATAAATTAACAGGATTTTCTGCCCATTTGAATATAGGTTCTTATGGGAATATCAATTCCTATGCATCGGATAAAATTCAGCCCTCCGATACTTTATTGGAGGGAGTGCATGCTTTGCCGGAAGTAAAGGAGCTCTATGTATATGTAACGAAACCGGCAATTCTGAAAAGTAAACAGGAGATACATGGGGTTGTTTTGCATGGAGTGGATTCGACTTTTAAAGGGGATTTTTTTATCGAGAATTTGAAAGAAGGGGAATTCCCGGATTTTCATACGGTTTCTCCGTCGAATGAAATATTACTTTCCTCTCTGGTGGCTAATTATTTAAATTTACAGGTGGGGGATAAAGTTACGGCTCATTTTGTACAAGATCCTCCCCGGGCCAGAGTTTTTAGAGTGAAAGGAATATACGATACTGGTTTTAACGAATACGACGGAATGTTTGTGTTGTGTGATATCCGGCATTTACAGCGCTTAAACGGATGGAAGGAGGGAGAGGTATCCGGGATTGCCGTTGAGTTGACAAATATGGATATGCTTTCGTCGGCTGAGCAAAAAATAGATGAATTGATCCCTTGGGAGAATACGGATACTTTTTACAAGGTAACGACTATTTATGATATGATGCCTCAACTGTTTGAGTGGCTGGATTTATTGAATACCAATGTATGGGTAATTCTGATCCTTTTGGTGGTGGTGGCTGGTTTTAATATGGTCTCCGGTTTGTTAATCCTGATTTTAGATAAAACGTCTTTGATCGGAATACTGAAAGCATTGGGTTATAGGGATTTGAAGCTAAGGAAGTTGTTTTTGTATATATCCATTGGTTTAATCGGAAAAGGAATGCTTTGGGGAAACGGGTTGGCCTTTGCGATAGCCGGCATACAAAAATATTGGCATGTCGTTTCTTTGGATCCGGCCAATTATTATATGGATACGGTGCCTATTCATTTTAATATCGGATACGTGATTTTATTGAATTTAGGCGTTTTATTCGTCTCGACTCTTATGTTGATTGTACCGACAATGTTGATTTCAAAGATAAAACCTATTAAGGCCATTCGTTTTGAATAGAAATAATTTTCATACAGAAGCAGATGAAATTTAAAGATTATATCAAACATAATTTTTATGCTCATAAGACAGGTATTATGGGGACTGTCATTTTTCACCTGCTATTGGCTATTTTCTTGTTGAGCATGGGAATATCCCAGATGAAAGTTCCGCAAAATACAGAGATTGAGCTTATTTCTCCTCCGGAGGAAGAAGTAAAAAAAATACTGGAAGAAAAGCAACGGCAGGAAGAAATACGGAAAAAAACTTCAACCGAGCAGGTGGAACAGATGCTGCGCTCGATTGCTGTAAATGAAAATATCCCAAAAGAAAATAACACTTCCCCTGTTCAGGAATACATCGATGAAATCAGGCAAGAGCTGGAAAACGAAGAGTACTCCGGTCGTTATAGCAAGAAAAGAAACGAACATTACCGCCAAGACAGTATCCGGCATCAGCGGGATAAAAAAGAACAGACGCTGGACTCTTTAAAATCTACTTTTTATTCGGGAAAAAGTAGCGTCTCCTATAATTTGAAAAATCGGTACGCCCTTTTTTTGCCTATCCCAATATTTAAATGCGAATTCGGAGGAACGGTTGTCGTAAACATTGAAGTGAACCGCAAAGGAATAGTACAGCGGGCAGAAGTGGTCCGGAATTTGTCGGAACAGGATGATTGCTTATATGAGGTGGCTGTGGATGCTGCCTTGCGTTCTAAGTTTAATCCGCGGCCCGATGCTGAATTGCTACAGGTCGGTACCATTACTTTCCATTTTGTCAAGCAATAGTCGATAAGGGAGAAAGCTTTTTTATAAAAGAGACATCTCCCTAAGGGACAGGAACAGGAATGCTGATCCCCGTGTTTTTTCGCTTTTCCTCCATAGTTTTAGAGGGAAAGCAACTTGCCGGAAAGTTTTAACCCATACAAATAAATTTTAAAGAGGAGAATATTTCTCCCCTCTATTCTTTTTAGTTTATATAATATTATTTTACATTTAATTTATTTTACTAAATTTGATCGTTTTATATGTATTAAATTAACAATATATTTTTATAAGAACATTTAATTTTTGCTAAATTTGTAAGAAATAATGAAATTTTAGATATTACATATGAAATTATTGTATTAACTTTGTTATATTGATTGACGTCTTTCTGGACGAACTTTTTTGTGTGTGTTATAAAAATTGCAGATAGTAAAGAGTAGCTGCTGTCGTAGGTTTAGCTTCTAAGGGGAGGGTGTGATATGGCTGTAGGGGAAATGAAGTTTATCCGAAGGCATGGCGTTTATGCAGTCGGGATTATGAGTATATGTATAAATAATAAGAAAATCCGTAGTACGCGGGAGGCCGAAATTCAGAGGATGGTGTTTCAGGATGATTATGGTGTTTATTCGCGGATAAAGGAGAGTGCTGATTTAAAACGTTATTGCGAACTGGAGGGATACGTCAATACATTAGCTTTTCGGGAGAAACGGAAAAAGATAGAACATTTGGTCTATAGAGAAAGTGAATGTTATCGGCTGGAAAAAAAATATAAGAGTTTGCTGAAATCGCCTCAACTGAGAGCTTACTATCTGATGGAAAAATCTTCGGAATTAAAGAATTATTTGAAAATCAGGGAATCTAAATTATACCTCCGGTATGCAGAGTTGCGGGACCAGGTGCGAAGGGGGGTGTTAAACAGGAGGGCGTACCCGGAAAAATATGCGGAGTACAAGCAATTAGAAAAACAAGAGGCATTAAAAGAAGCGATAGCTTTGGAAGGCAAACGAAAATTTGTCTATTATTTAAAAGTAAAAGAAAGTGGATTGCCGACAGAGTTTGAAAAATTGAGAGCTTATGTGGAATCTGAAACGTTTCGGCAGGAAAAGCGTTTTCTATTAGACAGAAATAGATATGAAACTACAGAAGATTACAAGTCGTGGTGCGAATACGAGATTTTAAAAAAACGTCCGGATATTATCCGGTATTTCTTATTGAGTACGGATGAGTGTTTTCAGGATATGTGCCATTGGGAATTGGTGTTCGAAGAAAAGTTTACTGCCGGGAAACCGGATCAGGAAAAATGGCTGTTGCTTCAGGAAGAAGGCCGGAATGTCCCTTTGAAATGGGGTCGGAGGGAAGGAAAAATCGAGGGAGAGGGACAGGGGTGTAGAACTCAATTGAGTACGGCTTTGTCTTTCCGTCAATGTTATGGAAAATTTGAAGCAAAAATAAAATTGACAAATTCTTCTGTTGAGCAGTGTTTTGGATTGAGAGGGGAAGCGGATATACCCCGGATTGAAATTTTAAAAGGGAGTAAAGATGGTATTTATATGGGAAATATAGTGGCTCCCGGGAGGAGTAGAAAAAATACATTGCAGTTGTTGAATGGATTGAAATATACAGAAGATTATTATATTTTTTCGTTGGAGTGGACTCCTGAAAGAATGGTGTGGAAGATAAACGATGCCCTTGTAAAGGAAGTGGTGAAAGATATCCCTGCTATACCTCTTTATCTGGTGTGGGGAGTTGGAGGGGATGACAGACAACAAATTGCTGATATATCTTTTCCGGAGGATGTGGAATGGATAAAATGCTATAAAAGAAAATACTGAAAGATGAAAGAGTTAAAATGAACATCAAAATGGCTTTTGGAAGGGCATTAGCCGATTTGTTTTTCCCTCGCCTGTGTATGGTCTGTGAGTGTTGTTTAAGGAGGGGGGAAGTTTATATTTGTTCGGCTTGTCTGGCCGATTTCCCTTGTACCGATTCTTTGTATCAAGCTGAAACTACTGTATTGAAAACTTTTGAAGAAGCCTGCCGTCCGGAAAAATTATACTCTCTCTTTTATTACAGTAAATATAGTGATTACCGAAAATTAGTATATGCTTTAAAATATCGTTCTGGAAAAAAATTAGGTATATATTTGGGAAAAATGTTGGGGGAAAAAATCGGTAGGCAAGTCGGTATTCAGGGAATTGTTCCCATTCCCTTGCATCCGAAAAGAGAGAAAAAAAGAGGGTATAATCAATCTTTGCAAATCGCTTTGGGAATTACGGAGATTTTGAATATTCCTATTTACGATAAAGTGATTACCCGAACCCGGAATACTGCTTCTCAGACAGGGATGAGTATTGTGGAACGACAACAGAATGTAAGGAATATTTTTGATTTGCAGGATTGTCATTCGGTCCGGGGGAAACATTTATTGATTGTAGATGACGTCATTACTACAGGGGCTACCATGCGTTCTTGTGTAGAAACATTGGCGCAGGCCGGAAATATAAGATTCAGTTTAGGGTGTCTGGGGCGAACCTGGGCTTAAGGGATTCTTTTCTTTTTTATTTCTTCGTTTTTTTGAATCTATAACTTTATAATTTCGTAACCTTTAATACTGACAATTTTTTTTAACTTTGTTGATTCAATAGTTGTCTGAAATAAGGAGAAGGTATATGAATAGGAACAGTTATCGTTCAATCTGTTTGATTTGCTTGAGTGCAGTACTTATCTGTATATTGTTGCAGGCTTGTGCAAATAAAGGGTATCCCGAGGGGGGGCCAAAAGATGTTACTCCTCCCAAAGTGATTGCAGAGGTCCCGGCTTCTTTTAATACGAATTTTAAGAAGAAAAGCGTTAATATATATTTTGACGAATTTGTACAATTAAAAAATGTTCAGGAAAAATTCATTATCTCTCCGCCTCAAGCCAAAAAACCGCGGGTACGTTTGAGGGCAAAATATATTATGGTTGAATTTGAGGATACCTTACGTCCGAATACTACCTATAGTTTGGATTTTGCAGATGCGATTGTGGATAATAATGAAGGGAATCCTTTGGGCTATTATCGTTATGTTTTTTCTACCGGAAATACGCTTGATTCGTTGGAATTGAGCGGAAATGTGGTCGATGCGCAAACGAATGAGCCTGTCATCGGTTCTTATGTTTTTCTTTATTCAGAGCATAGGGATTCCGTGCCTCTTTTACAATTGCCTGATTATATTGCGCGTACCGACAGTTCCGGTTTTTTCCGGGTAACCAATTTGAGGGAAGCGGATTATAAAGTATTGTCGGTGATGGATGATAACCGGGATATGAAGTACACTCCTGAAGCGGAACAGGTTGCTTTTTTGGATACTTTGGTACGTCCGCTTATTATGTCTGTCACACGAATAGATACTCTAGGAGGAGATTCTTTGGTCATGCGGACTTATAATGCCTTCGGACCGAATAATTTGTTTTTGAGGATGTTTCAGGAGAAGCTGACGCAATTGTATATGACAGATAATAACAGGAAGCAACGGGAATTGCTATATTTTACTTTCAGTATTCCGGGGAAAAATGATTTTGAGGTAGAGTTACTGGATACTGTAGTGACGGATAAATGGTATTTTCCGGAAGTTTCTCCCGGTGGCGATACGGTCCGGCTTTGGATAAAGGATTCGACCATTTATAAGCGGGATACGTTGAATTTAAAATTATCTTATTTGAGATCGGATAGTACCGGAATGTGGGTGAATCACCTGGATACCGTCCGTTTGGTTTATGCAGATAAAGAGAAAGAAAAGAACTCCAGAAAAAGGAAGAAAAAAGAAGAAGAAAAACCCAAGATTGAATTCTTACAAATTAATGTCGGCGTAGAACAGGATCATGATTTGAACAAAGGGATTATGTTGGAATTTGATCGGCCTGTGACGGAGGAGGTGAAAGAACATATTCATCTGTCAGAAAAAGTAGATACGGTTTATCAGCCTATAGATTTTGCTTTCAGACAGGATAGTACACAGATGCGGCGTTTTTATTTAGAAAGGATATGGGAGCCGGAAAAAGAATACGAACTGACGATTGATTCTGCAGCTATTTCGGATATTTATGGTCATATTAATGAGCAGGTAGAAAAGAAATTTAAAATCCGGGCTTTTGAAACTTATGGAAAATTAATGGTCACTTTAAAAGGTGTAAAAGGACAGGTGATATTGCAATTGTATAAACCAGACAGCAAGAAAGACGAAAAAGGACAGAAAATATTTAACGTTTTGGATCAGAAAATCGTAGATAAGGACAGTAAAATCACGTTTGACTATTTGCGTGAAGGCAAATACAAACTGAGAGCTATTCTGGATGAGAACGGAAATGGAGAATGGGATACCGGACTTTATATGAAAGGGATCCAACCGGAAGAAATACGATATCTGCCGATAGAAATTAATGTAAAACAAAATTTTGATGTAGAACAGGAATTTGATTTGAATAGTCCTTATCGGGGAGGAGAAGGAAAAACGAAAGAAGAAGACAAAAAACCAGGCCGGAAGGACCGTTCGGGCGGCGGTCCCCAAAAGGCCATACAAACGGGGAACGAAAGTACAGGCCAAAGAAATATACAGAAGGGCCGTAACACACAATCTGCTCGGGTTGTAGATTAATAGAAAAAACGGGAAATGAAAAAATTGATTTTTATAGCACTCATGGTATGCACGGTGGGGTCCGTCTGGGCTCAACAAAAACCGGCTGCTGTGGAAGAATTAGTGTATAGTGGGTATTACAATTGGGGAATCTTTTGGATGAGAGCCGGAACAGTGAAATTTACAGTGTCTCCGTCGGAGAAATATCCGGGAGCAGTGGAATTGCAGGCTATTGGAACTTCTTTGCCTTCCTGGGATTGGGTTTTTAAGTTGAGGGATACCTTGACGTCTCATTTTAATCCGGATAATTTTTTGCCTTATGAGTTTTCCCGTAAAGCTCATGAAGGAAGTTACCATAAGACATTTGATTATACTGTCGATTATGATAGTATGAGAGTATATGGAGAAACACATAAAATCGGGAAGTATTTCCGAAAAGATACCATTCCCTTGCAACCTTTGACTTATGATATGTTGTCTGTTGCCTGGATGGCCCGTGAAATCAATTTTGATACGTTAAGTCCCAAAGAACTTATACCCATACGGATATTGATTGACAATAAGATTTATGACCTTTATATCCGTTATCAGGGATTGGATAAAGTGAGGGTAGGAGGGAAAAAGAGAGAATGTTATGTATTTTCTCCTCTTCTGGTAGAAGGGGATGTCTTTAAGGGAGGCGAAAATATGAAAATATGGGTAAGTAAGGATGAACACCGTATCCCACTCATGGTGGAAGCCAAAATTTTGGTCGGTTCCGTCAAAGGTATACTGGAACCTGCAGATAGTAAATACTGAGTCTGTTTTAGAGAAAATATAACCAATAAAACTCGAATCTATGAAACCAGCATCTTTAATGAAAATAACGATAAGTTTGTTCCTGTTAATGGCAGTAGCTGCCTGTAAAGAGAAAGGAAAAGCATTGCCAGTTCCTTCCGGTAGTTCGAATGAAATTTTAATTGTCATGGATAAGGCAGAATGGCAAGGTCCTGTGGGAGATACGGTAAAACAATGGTTCACCCAGGAACAAATTGGCTTGCCCCAGCCGGAACCTGTATTTGACATTATAAATCTACCGGTAGCTTTTTTCGATAAAAATGTAAAAGCATACCGCAATGTTTTGATGGCTAAAATTTCTCCAGAGATTGATTCTGCGACGATTCGTTTTAAAGATAGTCCCTGGTCCCAGACCCAAAAATATTTCGAAATAGATGCGCCCAGTGAAGCCGCTTTTTTAAAAGTATTTGAGGCGAATAAGCAAAAAATGCTGAATGTTTTTCTGAAAGCAGAACAGGACCGGTTAATGGCGAATTATAAAAAGAAACCGGATTCGGAAATATATCGGCTTTTCAAAGATAAATATCATTTGTATCTAAGTTGCCCTAGCGGGTATTTTATCAATAAAGATACGACTGATTTTGTTTGGATATCCAGTGAAACCCGCGTAGATAGCCGGGGAATTATATTTTTCCAAAAAGAATATAAAGATGCGGCCCAATTTGGGGAGCAGGCCATTGTGGATACGGTAAATGCAGCATTGGAAAAATTTATTCCGGGTCCTCTTCCCAAAACTTATATGGCTTTGGATACTGTAGCTCCTATTGTGTCAAATGTGTATAATTATGCAGGAAAACATTATGCCGTATTGCTAAGAGGCTTGTGGATGGTCGTGAACGATTATATGGGGGGCCCGTTTGTCCTCAATGTAATATTGGACCAAGAAAATAACCGGGTGCTTTATATGATGGGATATATTTATGCTCCGGATGATAAAAAACGGAATATGCTCCGGCAGGTAGAAGCAATCTTGTTTACGGCCGGGCTGGATTATAAAGAAGGGAATCGTTAAGAAGGAAGAGTATTGTTTGGTTGTATGTATGTGAAATTTTTTATGGGTTTGCTCGGTTTGTTTCTTTTCGGGAGACAAATCGTTTCGGCCGAAACGGTCCGGCCGGGTGTTCTGCAGTATGAGCTTTATCAGGAACAACTCAACGGAAAAAAGGTTGCTTTGGTAGCCAACCAGACTTCTGTGGTTTGTGAAATGGAACGGATTGGAAAGAATGTCCCTGCGGCAGGTTCTGAGGAGGGCGTACATACTGTTGATTTTTTGAGACAGAAGGGGGTGGAAGTGGTGAAGATTTTTTGTCCGGAACACGGTTTCCGGGGGACAGCAGATGCCGGAGAGAGGGTGGGAGATTATACGGACCAACAGACCGGTTTGCCTGTCGTTTCTTTATATGGTTCGAAAAAGAAACCTTTGCCGTCGGATCTGGAGGGAATAGAGGTCGTTGTTTTTGATATGCAGGATGTAGGAGTTCGTTTTTATACTTACCTTTCCACCTTGCATTATGTTATGGAAGCTTGTGCGGAAAACCGGCTTCCTCTGATTGTGATGGACCGGCCTAATCCGAATGCTTTTTATATCGACGGACCGGTTTTAAAATCCGGCTATACTTCTTTCGTCGGTATGCATCCCGTACCGGTGGTATATGGTATGACTATAGGGGAATATGCAAAGATGATCAATGGCGAACATTGGTTGAGGGAAGGGGTGGTATGTGAATTGACTGTTATCCCGTGTCGGAATTGGTCACGGGATATGATTGTGGAGTTACCTCGTAGACCTTCTCCGAATTTGCCGGACCGGATATCGGTAATGCTGTATCCTTCCGTCTGTTTTTTTGAAGGGACGGTGGTCAACGAAGGCAGGGGCACTCGGATCCCTTTCCAAGTTTTCGGACATCCGGAGCTGGAGAATATGCCTTATGTGTATATTCCTGTTGCTATAGAGGGAATGAGTAAAAATCCGAAATGTTTGGGAAAAACGTGTTATGGTAGGGATTTGAGAGATCAATATGAAGTGGTGAAAGAGGAAAAAAGGCTCCGCCTGGATTGGTTATTGGAAGCTTATCGAAATTATAAAGGAAAAACTTCGTTTTTTATTCCTTTTTTTGATAAATTAGCGGGGACGTCTGATTTGAGGGAGGCGATATTGGCAGGGAAGACGGAGGCAGAGATACGGGAATCCTGGCAGACGGATTTAGAACACTTCAAAAAAATGCGGCTTCGTTATTTGATCTATTGAGGAATAAGGCGGGACGAGGAAAGGTGTGGAAAAACGATTGAGTCATGTCTGGAAAAGTAAAAAAATCAAAGGGAAAAAGAATACTGAAATGGATTTCCCTGACAATTTTAGGAATCATTGTCCTGATTGGTATTGCGATAGGCATTGTGATTAATTTTGTATTCACACCTTCGAAACTGACCCCCTTTGTCCAAAAAACTGCTGCTCAATATTTAAAGGCAGATGTGCATATCGGAGAAATCGAATTGACATTTTTCTCTACTTTCCCGGATTTCGGATTGAAAATAACAGATGCCAGTATTGTTTCAAATGTTTTGCGGGATACTTCTGTACAGGCAGCTAAGACCGATTCTTTGATGTATATAAAAGAATGCCTGGTGACGGTGAATCCAATAGCTTATCTGAGGAGAAATAAAATCAAAGTAAAGGATTTTATTGTGGAGAGTCCGCGTATCTATGCTTTTGTAGATAAGGAGGGGAAGGCCAACTGGAATATGGTGGAAGAAACATCCAGTTCGGTGGTTGCAGATTCGGTTGTTTCCGAGGAAAAGGAAAAAACGGAGACTTTACTGGATATAAAGAATGTGAAAATAAGGAACGGCTGGTTGGTGTTTGATGATCGCAGTACGCAGCTTTATTCCCGGGTGGAAGGCTTGAATTTAGAGGTGGATGGAAATTTTTTAGGTCGTACAGCTGACCTTCAATTGGGATTTACGACTCAAAATCTGCTTCTGTGGCAGGAAGGGCAGTTATTGATCCGACGATTGGCTTTGGGAATGGAAACCCGCATGAATGTGAATAGAGATTCTCTTTTATATACCTTAGAAAAAGCTATATTTACAGTAAACGGCATAAAGTTTGGAGCAGGCGGACGATTACAGGCAGATACCGTAAACCGGACGGTGTGGGTGGATGTGAAATATGGAATTCATATTCCTTCTTTAAAGACTTTGCTGGATTTGGTACCCGACGCTGTCTTGGATAAGAATAGGAAAGTAAATGTAAAAGGAAGCGTGCTTTGTACGGGTGCCTTGAAGGGTTTGTATGGAAAGGAAAATATTCCCCTGTTGACCTCTGAGTTTAAAATTAAGGATGGTTATATTGCGTACGAGGGAATGCCTTCCCAGATAGAACATTTGGATATGGATTTCTTTGCTCATATCGATTTACAAAAGGAGCAGCCTTCCTATGTTAAATTGAACCGTTTTTGCATGAAAGGTGGGAAAACGGATATCGATTTGGTGGGGGTAGCGGAGAATGTTTTAGGAGACCCGCTGTTTCGAGCGAAATTGGATGCTGAAGTCGATTTTGACGACTTGACTCGGATATTCCCTTTGACGGATGGGGTGATTTGTAAGGGAAAAATCGGAACTTCTTTAAAGGCAACTGCCTTGCTTTCGGATATGATGGCTGCTAATTACGGACGGTTGAAAGTGGGAGGTTGGTGTAAAATGCAGGATGTCGCTGTTTTTGTTCCTAAGGACAGTATTGTAATGAATGTAAAATCCGCAGGAATCGGTTTTGCTACCAATCGGAAAAATGAGAACGTTATACAGGGCGTTGATTTCTTGAATGGCATTGTGGGGTATTCCGGTTTGGATATTCACGTGAAGAATAAAGTAAGGTTATTGATGGATACGACTTACTTGACGTTGAAGACCACTCCTTTACGGGATACTACGGCTATTGCGACCGTAAATTCCGGATTACATATTGGACGAACACTTTTTATTGTACGGGATACTTTATTGTTGGGAGTGAAGCAGATGGATGCGAAGGCGAAACTGATGCCGAGTAAACGCAATAAAGATATTCCGCGGATAGAGGCGCAGTTTCAATTCGACAGTTTACGCTTAAGGGCTCTTAATAACCGATTGAACATTACGAAAGGCGATTTACAGTTGTCTGCCAGCAGGAGCCGTCGGAATGAACGGATATGGTTCCCTTCGGGATATATTGATTTTGAAGGTTTACGGGCTTATACGCCTTATTTCCCGTTGCGTATCCGTATGCCGGGTACCCGTATCCGTTTCGACAGGAAGCAAATTTTATTGGATTCTGCTGTGATGCGTTTGGGGAGATCGGATATCCGCTTGACGGGGAGTATTACAAACTTGACACGAGCATTCTTTAAAAAGGAGGAGCTTAAAGCCGAACTTACGGTTCAGTCGAAAATGATTAATTGCAATCAGCTGATGCGTGCCTTGGATATGGGAACTGCTTATATGAATAAAGTCGAGAGGGGATATCAGGAATCGATATCTACAGAAGAGGACGATATGGATAAGCTTGCTGTTGTTAGTGATACTGTCGGGTATGAGGGAAATAGCTCCGTATTTGTGGTGCCATCGGGTATTGATTTTACGTTTAGAACCGATATCGACCAGATGATATTCGGTAAGCTGCTGATGGATAGTATACACGGAGAAATGGTAATGAAAAACCAATGCATTGAAGTTTCAGATTTGAAATTGCGTTCTTCTGCTGCCAATATGGATGCTACTTTAATTTATAAAGCGACGGATACTTTGCAGGCTTACACCGGTTTTGCTTTAAAAATGCACGAAATCCGGATTGATAGCTTGGTTCGGGTAATCCCTTCACTGGATACGCTCTTTCCTATGTTGAAATCTTTTGAGGGAGTTGTGGATTTTCATATTTCGGCAGAGAGCTGGCTGGATTCAACATTTATGATTGATTTACCTACTCTGCGGGCAGCTGCTTACTTGGACGGACATAATCTGGTGTTAATGGATGGGGAGACTTTTGCTGAAATCTCTAAAATGCTGATGTTTAAAAATAAAAAACGAAATATGATCGATTCTATTTCGGTTGATTTATTGGTAAAAGACGGTGTGATTGAAATCTTTCCGTTTTTATTGGAAATGGATCGTTATAAGGTTGCGGTGGGAGGGGAACATAATATCGACATGACTTTTAAATATCACGTTTCTTTGTTGAAATCTCCTATCCCTTTCCGGGCGGGAGTGGATATTTCAGGATCGTTGGAAAAGATGAAATTTCGGATTACTAAAGCGAAATATAAGAATTTATTCATTCCTTCCCGGAAGGCGAAAGTAGATAGTGCCCAACTTAACCTCCGGCAGCGTATTCGCACCTTGCTGAGAGAAGGGGGAAATAACGAATTGAATTAGGTAAAAATAGGAGGGAACGTCTGCAATATTTCCCGAAAGAGAACGGCACCCCAAGGGCGGGACAAAGCGATTGGAGTGCCGTTTTTATAGTAGATTTAATTTGCTTGTTTATTTTTTTCTTAGGTATTCCTCCGCCTTGTTTCGGGAAAGAGCTGGAGACTCCGTTCGCTATTTTGTATAGTCAGTCTCCCCTA